>Ga0315312_1001235_pt1 | contig 20930 bp, 23 predicted proteins | sample TDP7_MG_FD_203629 | JGI IMG/M metagenome (GOLD analysis project Ga0315312, IMG submission 203629) | Freshwater sediment microbial communities from Lake Towuti, South Sulawesi, Indonesia - TDP7 | ecosystem: Environmental > Aquatic > Freshwater > Lake > Sediment | place: Indonesia: South Sulawesi... | reverse complement strand
AGGTTTTCGTAATCGCTGTGGTAAAGGGGGCTAAGCTTCTTGAAATACGTGTCCCGGATCTCTCCATAGCAAAAGGAGAAGAACTGGGAAACGGCCTTGAATTTCGCGATCAGGGAACTCGTGTTGGTGACCGTGAAGGAAGCCAGCATCGAGGGGAGGCTCTGTATTCGGAAACGGAGAATGCCTGATGCATATAGGGGGCGTTCAGTTGAGGTTCCGCGGTAGATGCGGGTGAACAGCTTGGTCATGTCCTCCATCAGATCGAATTTCGGGTCATCGTAGATTACTTTGAATCCGTACAGGAAATAGTCTTGGCTGTCACTTCCCGTGAACCCAAAGGAGTAAGTCATATGCCGCTTACCGGTTGCCGGGTCGGGCCGGAAAAGGCCGAAAAAGCCGTTCCGGATGGGAAGGTTCTGTCCGAGGGGCTTGTAGGAAACGGTGCCGGTCAGCTGGGCCTTTCGCCCGGAGAGCTTGGTGAAATTCTCCACCTCTTCAATGTGAATGGTTACCTCGAAGCTGCAGGGGGTGTTTCGTTCTTTCCCCGATTTCTCCCCTCGCTCGAAATCGGTCTCCCCTTCGGTCAAATACCCCGACATCTCTTCCACGAACCGCAAGCCGACCTTATCTCGCATACCCATGGTTCCCTCCCCTCTCAGAAGAGCTGTTGTCGAAATCTAATGTGCGATTTCTCCCGGCTAAGGGCGTCTTTGTACTCAATGTTACTCTGCGCGTTAGAAATAATAGGAATGGCAGGAAGTAATAAGCAAAAAAATAGTAGATGACCAATTAATTGCTTCCCCTTCTTCATTGAAACCTCCCAGATATAAATAAAAATTTCTTGGTGATTTAAAAATAGAAAATTTATTTAATATCTTTGGCTTCGACCTCTTTATAAAAGGTATACCTACCGACTTTCTTGACCTTCTGGTAAATCCCCATAACGGTGACTTTTTGGCCATCCTTTATGAGTTATTGCGCCGTTATCGATTTTCATATTCTTATGGACATCCCCTTCTCTAGAGTTTTTAGTGTTTTTTCTCCTCTTCTTTTTTCCCTTTGGATGTCTTCTCAAAGAAGCCAATAACATTTTCAAAAAAATCCGCTGCGTCAACATTCCAGGTTAAATAAATGCGGACAGTGTCAGCCTCTGTGGAAGTATCCCTATTTTGAATGCCAAAGTTGCCAATGGCTCCAAGGAAGATATTTTTAAAAATAGGGAACTGACCCCGCGCTTCCAGCCGACCGGAGCTGATACTTTCTGTTTTGCCATAGAGAAAATCGGCATACATTTCGGGATTTCTGGCAAGTCGTAAACCATAATAGTATCTGCCATCGAATTTACTGACGTCATCTGCCTTTTTTCCTCCCAACACGCCGATGGGGCCAACAATCTGTGCGCCGTATTGTGTCTTGAGAACGGGAAAAAATAGTTGAGTTTCAACCTCAAGGGCACGTTTGTCGCCTAAGTTCTTGAGTTGGATGGAGGGATTGAAGTTGGTCTGCTGTTCAGCGGAACCGGTTAATTGAGCGGTAAATGATTGATGTACTCCGAGGGTCCAGGTGCTTGTATTTTTGAGGCTTCTCTGGTAGTGAATGGCATAGAGGAAAAGCCCTATTCTAGGGAAGCCAGTTTCCAATGCTTTGTTTATCGAGGTATATTCATAGCCGATGTTCAGCGTGAAGAATAGGGGCTTATAATCTTTAAATTCTTTGAACAATATCTTTTTCTCATCTTTTTCAGCGACGTCAGCGGGTTTCTCTTTTTCAGCCCCTGCCGCTAAAGCAGCAGTGATACTAGCCAGTACAAGTGACAACGCAAGCAGAAGAAATCCTTTTCGCATGGTGCCTCCTTTGTTATTAATTGATGCTCTATTGACTAACTTGCTCCGCGCCCAAGAAAAACCGAAATCATTCTTCCAAATTGATAAGACGAAGGGCACCTGTCACCTTCTGCAGGACCTCCAGAACCTGTTCTGCTTTGAACGGCTTGAAAACGATCCCCTGAACGCCAAGAGTGCAGGATTGCTCTTTTAACCCTTGTTAGCCGATGGTGCCGCAGAAATCATAGTTCGGTGCTTCTTTCTATAAGGGCCATGTTAGCCTCCCTTTGAATCCAAGGCAAGTAAGTCCCTATTTTGTAAAGTAGAATCGAGTAACAATGGGCATGTGATCGCTTATATTCTCCTTAATCTTTACCATTGCATTTTGGGTAGTGGCCCTTTAATCTATTGATATTTCCTTTTCAATGCCTCGAAGACATAATGCTGACGCCATTCTTCACTTACAAACGAATCGTTATGAGAAAATGTGAATATTTAGCCCGTAAAATTTAGCGAACGAATTATTGAGCAATTCTGGAAAATGGCTCCCATGGCCCTTCTTCGGGATAGAGCCGCTCCCACAACCAAAAAGGAGTCCAGTATTTTGAAACAATTATCAATGTATTAGAGGGCCAAGACCGCATTTTGGACCTTCTTGTCAGTGAGATTTGCCGCCTCTGCTAGAACTTCCTGAATATGCTTCCAGCGAACCATTTTCGCGGCCTCTCCCACCACTTGTTTCATCGACGACAAGGCCATTGCAGTAAGGTCAATTCGCGATACATATTTATCGCTACGGTTGCGGGGCCAAAGATACGAAAAACCGCGCGGTCGTCGATATCCCCGAAAGCAACTCTTGCATTTGCCCAAAGCGAAAGCTTATCTAACTTATGAAAGGGTACCCAGCAAGGATCATCAAATGTTGCATTCCAATCTCCCATAATGAGGACATCGGCGTCAATCTTCGGTGTTTCTTTACTCATCCAATCGGCAAGAATTTCGGTAGATGCGAGTCGCTGTTCAAATCCTTCTTCCATTGCTTTAAGGTGCACACCAAGCGCTTGAAAATCAAACTTTTCAGCACCACCGCCATAGCGCAGACCTTCGTCAGCCACAGGGATCCTAGCTGTAAAAAAATACAGAGTGGCTCCTCCGCCTAAAGGCATCTTTTCCGCTATTAATTGTATGTATGCCCACAGGAAAAAGGTCCTTCACATCAGTCTTCATCCCAGATGGCGGAATGAATTCTGATCGCGGTAGACCAGTGACGCACTTGGTGCAGAGATACCTTACCGCTGCGCCGGGATGCTGGCGGGCCTTTGGGTGTGGCTCGTCACGAAAATAGGCGGCGCGGGAAGGGATTATCACCCCGCACTCAATGCAGGTGTAAATGCTTCTCGCTCTGGACAAACGAAGGTAAGGATTTCGGTTGGTACTCATGTGACGAATACGTCTAAATATGTATTTTATGCTTTCCGTATAATACCCCAAATCTCGCCTGCTGTCGGTATAAGACGCCAGGTCTATTTTCTCATAACCGCTGGAATAATCACTATTTCCACATGGCCGTCGGCCTAATCAGGGGTCTCATATGGTTTTAGCCTAACCCGCCTGATTGATCAGCGAGAAACATCTGCCCGGCACCATCCATGTTTCCTATTTTATCAGGATTACGAGATGGAATACAAACCTTTTAGCAGGACCGGTCAATTATTGATTTCAGGAAGTAATCCTCCGTCCCACTTCTCGCAAATGCAAAACAGGATACGGGCTCTCCGGATCTCCCCATTTTCAGACAATAATGCCACAAATTGGTCCTTGGGTCAAATTCCGCTCTCGCGGCCTTCAGTATTAACACGGAAAAATAGTCTAAGAGCAGAAAAGAAAAAATATCACTTTCCAATAACCCCCCAATTGTTGCAGCTAGCCAAATCCTATTTTCGGCCCCGGCCCATGCCTCGACTGCCTGTCTCCCAAAACCCGCCACCAGGATGGCCCGACCGCTGCACAGAACCTACTCCGCTTCGGTCCCTATCTTTTGACCTAGCCTCTGAAAAGGCAGGATTGGCCTTCTGCACCGCACTGACGACTTGACCCAGATTGACGGCCTCATCCTTAGCAATCTTGCCCCAGCCCTGGCCGGCCTTGAATCTTTGGAGCAATTCAGCGGTCGATTTCCCTGTGGCTTGAGATAATGCCAGCAGGATACTAATTTCCCCGAAACGAAGTTTTTGACCCCTTAAATCTCGAATAGTGGACTAGGGTACATTGAATTTATCACAGAGACTGGCAACTACTTTTTCAGCCCCTTGGAGCGAAGCGCCAGCTCTGTCAATCTTTTGGGCAGCATTCCTTAAATCCTGCTCCGTATCTTTACCTAAAGCAACGGGTGAGAAGAAAACAAAAGATGCGAGTAAAAAGATAAGCAAACTCCCTTTCATTTTGCTCAACCTCCTTTCTCCTTTTCAAATTATAAGGCATATAGGTCTTGGTCGGCAACTCTTCCCCTAACCCGCAAGGCCCCTGACCGAGATTAACCATCGTTGGTCCTGAGCCCCTTCGATGGCGAGCCTAATATTTTCTTAAAGTTTTATATTTTCGCCCCGATATTAGAGGTAGGAAAATAGTAAGGGTAGCAAAATGGTAAAAGATGGGTATGACGGGAATGAAATAAAGCCTCTTTTCGGGACCGTTAATTTCGAAAGGAGGAAGCATCCCAGAATTTCAGTCAATCTACCGATCGAATATTGGCAAGCCGATAACTCTAAGGGTTCTCCTGGGTGCACGGTAGATATCAGTGAAGGTGGGTTACTCCTTTACCTCCGAGAGAAAATAGAGGTGGGCCAAAATATCCGAGTAAAACTTTTTATCGGTTCCGGCCTTGCATTAAAACCCATTGATGCAATAGTGCAGGTAGTCTGGAATGAGTTTCATTATGGAGAAAATGACGACCATCGAACCGGAGTGAAGTTTGTTAATATTTCGCTAGAAGATATGGATAAGCTAAGAAACTTTTTAGAGACTCTAAAAAATTCAAAAGGCCCCTTAGAAGTGAATATCTTATCCAGGCTTCTCTCGGATCTTGGATTCTCAAAATTTGGAAGCTTTTCACCCCCAATCCCTAAGGACTCTGACGAAAATTAGCCACCGCCCGATCCCAAGCCTCCTTCGATGGGGGTTTTTTATGAAAAAACTACCGTCCTTTTAATCAAAAAATACATAAATTCCCCCATTTATTTCTAAGAACATTGGGAATAAATTTTTAATATTGGCAGCCAAGGAGGAAAAGTGGAACTTAAGACCGAAAGAGAACGGCTTATTGATAAAATGTTTGATGCAGCTCTGAAAGAAAGGTTCTCCCAGCTAAAAAGAAAATACGACCCTGACCTTGTTTTTAATGTCTGGACGCAGATAGTAAAAAGCGGCGGAGTTAAAGTCTATTTCAATAAATGGATGTGGAGGCCGAAGACGACAATCCAGCAGGCCCTAGATTGCCTGGATGCCTACTGCAATTCAATTGAAGCTTTGATTCAACAGCGCCAGGGGAAGGGGAAAGGAAAAAAGGAAAGGGAGAAAAGGTAATTTTTTAACTCGCTCCATCCCCCACCCCTAATCTTCTCAAGCAAAAACTGAAAAGCCAGGGTTTCGGATCCTGGCTTTAAAACCCTAAAAATCAACCTTTTTATAAGAGATGGCTCTACCACCTAATCGTGACAGACAATTTTAGTAGAGTAGAGAGCTGGCGTAGTGGCTGAGGGCTCTATCTCCAGCTCCCCATCATCAAACCGTACATTCGGTTTTCCCGAATACGGCTTTCCGATTATCTTCCTCCGGAGGCGTTCGCCGGTGCTTGGCCTTCCGATATAGTGTCCTCTGAAGTTCCCGGATCTTTTCCGGAGTTTTCACCACGTTCCGTGCAATCTCCTTCCGTCCCCTCTTCAGAAATACGATGAAAGCATTGCCCCTTCCCTCTCCCAAGGTTATGCTGTCCTTAAGATACAAGCGGTACTATGGGCAACTCCGACTCCCTTGCCAACCCGGTAAAATTTCGTTTCCTTATATTCATCAGTTGCCCTCCTGACGAGCATTGGCAAGGGCCTCCCGTGTTCATTGTCGTGTGGCTTCCCCTGCGTGTCACCCCTGTTACCCCGGAAGCCCATCTATCGGTTATGGCAGTTATCGTCAGGATAGATGCTTCGGTTTTCCCCAATGTAGGAGAGGGTCGACAGCTCCATTGTGAATTTCGAGGCTCCATCCAGGTTCGCTTGCGCTGCAACCCGCAGGCTTGCTCAATCCCGCCTTGCGGGGCCTTTGTCAGGGAACTTAGTGCTTGAGGTTACCCCTTACACCTCCTCCAAGCTACGTGGGCGAACTGCCGAACTCCCACGGCCGGACTCTAACCGGCAAGTCATACGTTTTACACGGCATACCCTACAAATGTTCAGATATTCCATGGCTGAACAATTAGCGATTACTGAGTGAAAGCGTGTTTATTGTTCTTGAAGTAATCGAATTTCTGCACTTCTTTTGGACAGTTCAAATTGAATATATGAATATCATATCGTAACTTTTTCGAGTGTTGAAAATTGCAGATTCACAGCAACTATCTATACTTTTCAGTCAAATGGCTCCCATACAATAGCCCTGTTGGTCCTACGATCAGCTAGGGGTGCTGCTTGTTGCACCCTTATAGGCAGGGTAAGACAGGCCTTTAAATCTTTCGTTGCTGGTATGGCCCTACGCTCCCTACCAAATTCATGGAGTGGGGCCATCCACGCAGGAGAAGGTCACTACCCAGATTATCATTGCACCCGTTTTTGGGTGACTTTCAATTGCTCTGGCAAAAATAAAAAGCAACCGCCAGATCCATCTTAGTCCCGGCGGTTGCATGTTACTATTTTTCCTTCCCGTTGCAAGAAGGGAAAAGGGATAGTGCTGCCTTAAATCAAACCTTAATGCCGAAGACGGCCAAAAAAGTCATGACAAAGAAGAACCCGAAAAAAACCACTCCGATCAGAAGGGCTACTTGTTTCCACGGGCGGGGCTTGAATTCCTTGGGGAGATGCCGATTCAGGTAAAATGTGCCAAGGCCCGTCACGACCGTGCCAAACAATGCAAGATTTGCAGCTATTGTCAGCATCATGATGGGGGCGATTGCCTTCGAAATGATGATGTAGATTCCGAAAGCCCAAAGGATGAAAACCAAGCCATAGTGGGGAATTCGGATATCCTCTTTGAAAAACTTCCTCACTCCAGGCCAGAACCATATATTGTCAACGATCTGCCTCACGAACATATCACTGACCCCTACCTGCGTGGGGAAAAGAATAAGTAACCCCATAATCAAGACAAGGTACCAGGAGCCAGCTATGCCCGCATTAGACATCCCCTCGGCTAAGAGAGCCGGAGCAGCCCAACCTTTAACCGGTTTGGTCACATACCCTGCATATAACATGGAAGGGACCAACATTCCAATCATGCCAAAGACAAAATAGGGAAGATACATCTCGATATTTATCAGGCGCATCCATCCTTTGAAGTTGCTGATGTTGGAGGAAGTCGATTCAGGGATCCTGCCCACTGCCGAGAAGACCATCTTCTTTCCGCCGATGATACCTGGGATGAAGCCCACCTTTGAACCCATCCCGACCCCTTTGTCTCGATACCAGTTGGTTATGGCAGAGTTAAAGTAACCTCCACCTAACCCCGCGTATCCGACTGCCGCGCCAAAGACTATCCAGTCCATTCCTTTTGGAATATACCCCACAGTCACCAGGCCAGTCAGGGTTTCAGACCATACGCGAGAAGGGATAAAGACCGCCATAGTAATGAGTAGGACCACAATAGCTATGGTGGTCACTTTAAAGAAAATCTCGATTGCAGATTTGACGGGGCTCTCCCCAGAGATCATGATGAAATAGGCAACGGCGAATGTGATGATTGCCCATATGGCTACCACATTCACATCTCCTGGTTTTGGAATATGCCCTAACTGCCAAGCGGCGAGGCATGTGGCACCTGCCGCTGCCCAACCTGGCCACATGACCTAGCTTATGCAATTGGCTATGTTGAGGGGAAGCCAGAGCTCAGCCCCCGGACGCAGCCTCGACATTCCTATCGTTATCGGTTCCCCCGTGAGCACAGTGTAACGGCACATCTCCGTGTTTTGGATGGTCTGGAGAAGGACTGCCACCCAGAATCCCCAGGCGATGAGCATGCTAAACTGAACCACTGCCGCAGGGGCCAAGAGAAACTCCCCACTTCCGATTCCTATGCCAATGGCAATAAAGCCCGCAGGGCCCATCCACTTGAAAGTCTTGAGGAGTGTCCATTTAGGCGATTCAGGCAAATCATCCACTCGCAGGGGAAAACCTCTCCCCAATTCCTTCGTTTCCATGTTTCCCCTCCTTATTTTGGATTTAAATAGCCTTTCCTTCAAGGTCAAGAATTTACACTATCTCTGTTTCACCTCCTTTCTTTTGCCCAACGATTCCCACCCCCAGCCCCTTCTATCTCAAGAATGGGAGGGGAAAAAGGGACCGCTGGATTATTACCTTTACGGTTACCTGGGGGTTGACCAGTTGACAGACATGCACATCACCGGCAATGCTGACCAACATGGCCGCTTCCACATAGTCGATTTTATGGGCCTTCGCTAAGAGTACAACCATATTGTCCAGGGCCTTGCGGGCCGCTGCATCTAAGGTCTTGGCACTTGCCACGGTCATCGCCTTTTCTGGAGTTATCAGGAGCGGATCAGTTAGAAAGAAATCCTTGATGATGCTGCAGCGCAAGGTGGCCCGGCCTGCCACCTCAATCCCCGAAAGAACGCTCTCACCATCTCCCATTAGGGCATGAAAATCCCCTACTCCCAACAAGGCCCCCTCATGGAAAATGGGTAGATAGAATGTTGTCCCCTCCACAAAATGGTTATTATCCATATTCCCTCCATGGGAATCCGGTATACCCGTAGGAATATCCCCAGTGGCCGGAGCTACGCTGATCCTTCCCACATGGGGTGAAAGAGGGAGTTTTATATTTTCATTAAAGACAGCAAACCCTTTCTCCAACGACACAACTTTCGCCCTCGACTCGGGGATCTTCTCGCCAAAAGCTCCCTTGTTGGGGAAGGCTAGGATCACTCCTTCCTTCTGAGTGATTTCCAGCTTTTGCAGCTCCACCCTGAGTACCCTCCCAGGCTTGGCCCCTTTTACGAATACAGCTCCCGTTACCGCATTGATCCGGGTAGCATCTGATCCCAGGATGTTTGAAAAGTCTTTGATCCCAGTGAAGCGATCGTGGGTCTCCAGCAAAAAGCTTTCACCCTTTTCCACTTCCAGGGCCACGGGGTTCTTGGCGCTGTAGGCATAGATAAGACATTCGTGACTGATAATACGCATATGGCCCTTCTTCCCCCAAATCTAATTTGGACTTCATAATGTAGAAACTTAAAAACCACCTTCTGGGAACTCCTGCTCATCATTCCTTCCAAAAGGTTAAAGGTTAACTTAGGATAATTTTATGAACAAGGGGAATTTGCTACGTCAGAGCATAGCAAAACTGGAAGTTGTGTCAACTAGATTCTCGGTGTCAATTTCATAACACTGAATCTTAATTGAATACCATATGTTGTGGGTGCTATCGGATTCTTAAAAGTGCATCTTTCTTGCCAATATCCCCACCTGCCAAAAGGTTGCGATATGAAAAACAAATCAAAACCTTAAATCAGGCGATGACAACCACCCTGGATTCTCTATCCAAACTGGTTCTGATACACCCTCTATCGATTACCATTTGAAGTATTGCATTTGGGACCGAGATTAAAAAATCACGCTTTCAGGAAGAAGCGCTCACTTTTTCAGGAAATTTTCGGCCTCCCACCGAATTTAATGCTTCCGAATTGTAAAAGTCAAAATCCTAAAGTATAAACCATGCTGGACAATCCGTAATGATTCTTACTTTCGTTCAGAGGGGCGCACTAGCATCTAATCATATTACCACCCAGCGTAGGTGGTCATTCCTTCCTAACACCCCTAAGGCAACTTCTTCACCAACGCTGCAAACTCTTCCTTCGTGTATGCCCTGAGCGTCGTCGTCCTGACATTTCCAAGGGAGCCAATAGCTAAGGCGAAGATCGTTGCAACCTCATCACTGGGAAATTCAGCGATGGCCACGTAGTCGTATTCCCCCGTCACCCCGTAGACGCCGATTACTTTGCCCCCCATTTTTTCGGCGGCTTTAATGGCTGCTTCGACCCGCCCAGGTGCCTCCTTGATGGTCTTGATCCCCTGGTCTGTCAATTTATACAACCCAATATAAGTCGGCATCGCGTCGCCCTCCTTTCCTCCTTAGATATATAGCTAGTGCGCCACCCTGTTTCCAATTCCCTATTTAACCTAATCTGAGACGATAAATGAATCAGGCTTATACTCCCCTGATGAACTTTGCAAAGCATTACTATCGATTATTCAAACCCCTTTGGACCTTTTCTTATGGGCACGGGCACCTTCCGGGAACTCCTTCTCATCAGGCCCTCCAGAAGGTTAGGGGTTAGGTTGTAAGGTTAATTATGGCCAGACGGGAGACAAGAATTAGAAAATACTCTTATCCGGATGGGCAGTCAAGGGGAAAATTTCCTCCCCCCAATGCTCCCATTTCTCGACCAAATTGATGATCTCCATTTGAACTATTGTATGCCGAAAAAAAAATACTAAAACCACGACTTCAGGAAGGAAAGTGGTTTGGCATCTACTCATCCATCCCTCGATGGGAAACGGCATCCTCGTCAACCCAATCTTCCTCTTCCCATATCATACCCTGCCTGCCTGGGACCTTTCGGGTGGGCCCTCTTTTATAAAAGGAACACGATTTTGGACCATAGCAAAAGGTCTCAGATCGATATCGCTTCTTGCTCGGGTTCCAATGATCGATAGTCATCTCCACAGGCATTCGACAACCCCAAATACAGGCACTGCATTTACTGTCATAGGTACGGGGATCTAGCCTGCGGTGACCTCGCTGCCGGTATACCTCCAACTCGGGTGGCGTGCCTCGCCAAGGTGGAGGCAACCCATATGCTTCCGTCCTCCTCTCCGCCACTCTTATTTCGCTCGTCTTGTAGTATTCTGCGACTTCAGTTCGAGAGTCTTGGACACCCTCTGACCTTCCGCTGATAAGATCGCCAGCCTGGAACTGATGCCTGACCTGAGTTCCTTTGCCAATACCAACCACAAAGGTACGTTCTTCCTCCCCCACTACGCCCTCAATCGTAAGGGTGTAACCCAAATAACTGTGCGCCCGCTGATCAAAAGACCGCATCAGGCGTATGCGCGGCTGAATAGAGACCACTTTGCCACTCCAGGATATCTTATCTTTGCCCCTGTCAGATTGATTGTGTAGAGCCATTCCTATTCTTCTTCAAAGTCGATAGGGTGCGATTTACACCAATCGATAGCAATCTGTTTTATGCCCTCTTCTCGATATTGGCACCATTGGTCTGCAATTCCAAACCTTAGGGTCTGATCCTTAAACCTTCGAAAGGCGCCCTTACCCTTGATCGAGACGTATAGTGCCTCTGAAATCTTTCTGTCTCTGACCGAAAGACAAAACCTTTCCATAATTTGATACTCATCGATCTTATCCTTTGCGGGTAGCCTTGGAAAGTCCCTTTCATTGCCAAGGATCTCCTGAGCCATGCGCATATCGGCCCGTTCCCACTCAGGAGAATCGTTAAGAGGTTCCTGGTTCGCAGCAGCGTTAAATTCTTCCGCTAAGATCGTTACTATTCGACCCGTTCTCTTGTTCAGGTATGCAACCGTTTCATCCGTCGGGAGATCGATTGCTTCCACGATCTCACCTATTTTAACGGGAAAACCCATGATCAAGGTCACCGTTTATTATGGGATGGAATCAATACTTTTTTAGTATATCACAAGTGTAGACTTCGGGGTGAAAGCCTCAAGATTACCCACCCCCTCCACGGATTCATCTGATTTGGATTGTAAGCCCGGAGCGCGAAAGGCTGCAGATTTCAAACCCCAATCCACGGTTTTGCCCACCTGAAAAATTGAGCTTATCTGCCTATTTGCTATTATACCCCAGTAAGGCCTTCTTCCGGTATTCAACCAAAAATTCCATCATCCGACGAGAAAAACCATCGGACAAAAGGGGACTGGGGGAAACAAAGTCATTCTTACCGCTGTCTAGTGTGGCCTCTCAGAGAGCTAAAGAAGAATTATTGGAAAAACAATGTGGTAGCTCGATCAAGTCTATTAGAGGTCAAGGCCAGTCGCAAGAGAAATGATAGACAACTTAGGCTAATCCTCGGTTACCTGTTGCACCTACAAGTCCATACGGAGGGCCATGATGAACAGTTGAGAATTACGCATTGAAGTCGATAATGTTCCGGTTGAGCCGCACCAGTCTTGCAAGCGTCGGACTCAAACCGGCGGTAAGGCAAGCGTGTTACCAATTGGACTTATCCTATTTTCTCCGCAACGTGCGTTTGTTGATTACGCGATCATTACGTGGCCTTTGCGGCAAGGCCGCCCATTCAGCCACAGCCACATAATCGATCCACACCTTTGGGCCGAGACCCAGAGCATAGGCTCTGTACTCAAGCTGGTACCCTCCCGCATACTTGAATGCCACGCCAAACAGTTGGTACTTATTAGGTTCCCGAAACTGAAATGCGTAGATAGATCTTGGGTTTAAGTTCGACACGTCAAGAGTCAAGATGGCGTCCATGGAATAGAATTTCTGGTCGATTTTCATCTTAAAGAACGCCGCGTAGCTCCCAGGTTTCGATAGTTCTTCATATGGACCATAGATCACGTGGGTCATTCTCGAAAGAGGAGCGACCCAAGCGGTGCCATTTGAGGCGTTCCTATCCTCTTCGCGATATCCAACTCTATGATGCAAATTCTCCGCCTGATATATCTTGATCGCTCTCCTGAGGACCTCTGGCTCGGGAAGAACATCGTACTCCGAATATGAGGATTCGATTACCTTCTTCAGCTGCCTTAACCTATCGACTTCTTTTGGTACGACGTGCTTTCTAAGGCATCGGATCAGATCCATGTAGCTTGAATACTCGATCCGGTCGAGCCCCGCTAAGTCGGCTGGTATCGGCGTTCCCTTCTCGCTAATGATGTAGTAAGGTCTCTGAGTCGCCATCGCAATCCCGAGTTCCACGAAAACGTTCGGTTTTTCAGTGCTGGTAATATCATAAATCCCAAAAAGGCTGTGGGTTATCCGTTCAGTAATCTTTTCCAGGATGTGAACGCCACTCTCGCGCACTTCGATGTCCGCGTAGTAGGGCTTTAGGCCCGTGCGACGGAATGCACGGCCAATCGCGTCCCTTAGATCGTCCCTCTGTTTAGCCGTGAATTGATGTGCGACGAAGAAGTCATGCTGTTCCATCATTGGGACCTCCTAGTTCATCAGGAAATGATCACTCTTGATGAAAAAGTCTTGATCAAGACGCCTAACGGATTTGCGCTTAAGCTATGAGCGCCTCCCACCGGACGCGAGAAGGGTATACACCGCAGCGTCGGAGTTCTACAGGCGAGCGGACGCAATTCTTCCTTCCTTGGTCGCGCTCGGCAGCTTCAAGCGCGCGTTAGGCGTCTCCGCAGACGGTTCCTGACGTTTTTCAGACGGGCGAGAATCATGGAGAGGGACCAGTTTTCGATCCAGGAAGTGCTGGTCGCGTAACCGCGACTTGCCCACACTCGCACGCCGGCTTCAGCGGGAGACACCGGCGATCCGCTGCAAGCCGTGGTTATACCCATTTCTATTCTTTGTTGCTCTCCGCCAGCCAGACCGAAAGCCGCCTGAAGTCTTTATGTTTCACATAGTGTTCTATGTCTTTGATCTGTTCGTCTAAGCTCTCCAAGAGATTCTTCTTCTCGTCATCGCTTAGGACTTGGGATTCGCGTATGGCCGACAATATCGAAGCTGCTGTTTTCGACTGGTCTTTTAGTTGCTGAAGGTCAAGTAGGGCTTGCCTCTCTCTCAAAACTATATTTCTTTCCTCGATAACCCGATCGTACTCATTCTTCCGGTCAGGTGAAATCGGATGCGGAAAGCGGTTCAGTGCGCTCTCTCGTTCTTTCAAATGTGGTTGGAGGGCGTCGATAATGCTTTTCAGTACTGGACTGGACAAATCAAAGATGTTGTAGCGATGCCAGTCGGTCTTGGCCTGTTCTAACTGAGCATCGGTAACACCGCATTTACGTAATTCCCGCTCGATTCGCTGCAAGAGCTCGTGTTTTTGATATCTAGGCATAGAGGAACCCCACCGGCCCATGCGAGCGGTAGATGACAGAAGCATTTCTGCTATTGGCACGGAGATATCTCTAAGTTGCGCCATAAGTCTGTCCGCTTCTTGGATTTTTCTATCAAGTAGCTCCGCCTCAATTCCTAAGCCCTTAAACTTTTTGAACTCAGGCAAGAACACAAATACCAGGCCCAACACCGCGGCGGCATAGGCTGCGACCGATGCGCTAACTTTATCCAAGAAACCAAGGCCAATACCCGATGCAAATAGCGCTAAGGCGGTGATAAGGATAGTTACTCGCACAGATCAAAGTCTCCTTTGGGTATAACGCCGCGGCTGACGCGCCGGGGCAATTACCTTTGCAAAAAAGCACAAAGTCTATTCCCGGTTGGGTCGAGCCGGGTGTTATCTGGAGAAATTAAGAATCTCTAATTCCCCATACGTTCGCCTTGAAGCTTTCTATCGATTAACCATATAAATATCATTTGCAGCTTCTTATTTAGAGTTTTGGAATCTTTTAATTTAAGGTCGATAAGTTCAAAAGGTGGCGTATATATACTGGTAGCCATCAAAGGGCGCACTTCACTCCAGCGATCATCAGAAATGAGATTTTTTATTTCCATAACATCATCTACCGCGTGCACAGGAAACCCAAAAGCAAAAGCGCGATATTTTGTTGCTTTCAAATCTATGCCGTAGCTTGTATCCAAATCTCTATTAGTCAAAGCATCGTGTACACGATCGTCAAAGCCGTATCCGCTGTAAATGGATTCGTGCCGTATGTCCGCCAATCTCTTGAGGCCGTCTTGGATAAATATTTTGCTTTCAGTAGGCGAATAAGAGCCATATGACAGGATGTATTTAAAAAAGGAACAAAAGAATTCCGGAATGTCAAAATCAAGCTCTTTAAAAACGTGCTCTAACTCCTTCCACCTTCTTGCATGAGAACGGGGTCGCGGTTCGAACTTCCATTTATTAGTCTTGGTAAGAATAGCGACAAGAACCTCAGGGGTAGGATCGAGAGAACAATATAAGCCTTCTGATGAATTCTTACGCTTTATCACTTTCACCGGGCCACCATAAACTTGATCAATAATAACTCTACCATAGCAGGCCAGAAATGAGTGCAGAAGATGAAATGACGCTGTGTCATATGAAAAGACTGATGATGCAATAAAATTATTCTTGTGAAGCAAGTCGCCTGCCTGTATAAACCTCACGCTGAGCAATATGCCTCGTATAATGTTTCTTAAAGCATAAAAGCCGAAAAAGGCTTGCTGGGGGGATTGTAAATTATTGGACTTGTCCCGATAAAACCATGGGACAGGCTTAGCGGCCACCTTCATCAATTCTTCGACTAAACTTGGGAAGTGTGAGGGTTCTTCGTCGACGACCTGAATGAGTTCTGGCGGGATCTTGGGCTTGTCTTCAGCAACAATTCTGAAGGAGTTTTTAATATTTGCCTTTAGTAATTCTTTCATATTGTCTTACAGATAACGCTGAGTTCACCGGGGAGCGAAGCGAATCCGGTGAAACGACAGGTTGGGCATCTAGAGCCAGAACTGATGGAGAATTTCCCAATCATCAGTCTTGAAATAAGGCATTCGATCAAAGGTCGGCAATCTTCTGTCAAATACGTCAGCGTTGTATTGTATCGCCTCATTTACTTTGTCACGTGTTTCATGTGGAAGTTGTGTCCACCAGGAAGGCTTTAAGGCCGTATTTTCAAAGCGGGTCATACACATCCAAATCAATCGAGCTGGAAGTGTATCCGTTCTAATTAGATCCTCAATAAAGCGAGTTGGTGCGCTTGCTTCATCATCGAAGAAGGATAGGGTGAAAAACACTCCAGATTCTTCAGGAATGGCTGAAAAGAACAAGCTCTGCAAGTTCGAATCGAAATCCGTAACATCTTGAAGGTACTCTCCAGTTGAAAGTACATCAGGAAAGAAAGCTCCAGCACATGCTACTACAGGAGCACAGCGAAAATGAACCACGTAAGACCGGAGTCGTCGGTAATCGCGATTTGCAAGAAGGTCATCGAACTTTTCTTTGCTCGCGATACTGTCGCCCAGACTTCGATACATCGCCTCTTTGCTTAGCTCAAACAGGGGAGATAGTGTATACTCCTTATCACCAGGGAGGCCTTGAAGTTCTGCTATCTGATTCGCGTCTAGGGAAAACTGCACCTGGCTTGCTTTGAAATAATATTCCCGACAATCGCATCTGTATGCCTGCATAAAGAGTTGCTCTGGTGTCGCCATGAATGGTGACCGATCGAGTGACCTGAACAGATCCGTGTCATGTCTATTACAGAAGCCTTGGAAAGTCAGAGCCTCATGGATGCTGAGTCTCTTTAGACCTAGAACCTCCTCAACTTCCTGCCCAAACAGGTTTACTTGTCTTACCAGAACATGCTCACCCTCTCCTATATAGTTAAGACTCATTGCTTCTGAGACGGTGTGAGACCTGCCGATCGCTCCATTGCACTCGCCCCGTGCGAGACAGATAGGCATGCGATAGATTTGCTTCCACCGTTTTACGTGCTTTTCAATCAGCTTGGCTTTTTCCGCAGACATGTTTTTCATGAGGAATGTGCCCAACGCGAGAATTCAGCCACGCGGGCCGAAGGCCTGCGACGGCTGGAATGAATGGTTAGGCACAATGTTCACTAAAGATGATTTCCTCTTTCTTGGACCGAGGCATCGCTTTTATCTGTGCTTCTCGAATAAGAGCTTTGGAACGCGTCAAGCCTCCTTGTTGATATAACAGCTTGACGGGCAGACGAGTTCGGGTGTAGGTTGCCCCCCGACCCTCACTATGTTGCTTGACCCGAGCCCGCACATCTTTTGCTATCCCCGTGTAGAGCGACCCATCCCCGCAGCGGAGGATATAGACTGTCCAATCCTTTCGCCCCCTTCTCTTCATCCCTTGGATCATTCTTAGGTATTTAGTCTCCACATTCATTCTCTATAGATTAAAGCTTCATTAGAGACGATTTTGGGGATTGGAATCAATTACGGTTTATAATATACACCCTTTTAAAAATTTTTGGAAGTGTGGACTTCAGGAAGTAATCCTCCCCCCCACTTCTCGCAAATACAAGACAAGATGCGGGCTCTCAGGATCTCCCCTATTTTTTACGAATAGTGGCACAAATTTATCCTTGGGTCAAGTTCCACCCCTGCGGCCTTCCTATTTTTTAATCCCTCCCTCCATTTTCCGACCTAACACCTTAACACGGTGCACTCCAAGCCAGGAAACCAGAATAAAATGAATCCTTTCCCGCATTTGCACCGTGTTTACCACCGCCCTAAACACCCATAAACACCGGTAAACACCCTTCATTCTTCTGGGTAACTTGGGAGAGGGAAAGAACTCAATTCATCGCTAGGATCCGATCTCAGGTTACCTACCCTGTTTAGGTGTTTATTCTGTGTTTACCCGCCTACCTAACACCCTCTGGCGAAGGGATCTCAATAAGAACATTCCAAATTCGATTTAGAATGGCGAGGGTGTTAGTGTGTTAATGGGGATTGGGAAGAGAAGGAGAAATAATTTTGGAGTGGAGAGTCGGTAAGCAGAAGAGGTCGCGACTGGGTCTCGAACTTTTAAACTTTTAGGATTTTTTCCGGATCAAGGGTCAAATCAGGCGATTTTTTAAAAACTTTAAAAGTTTCCAATGGAATTCAACCTTCCAGGCCGGTCAGAGCAGATCTGAAGCCGGAGAAGAATAGCGGTGGGAAGACCGGCAAGACCAACTTTTATTTCGATTACCCCGTTTTGGAGACGTCACGAATGAGAAGCACTAGGATGAATTCGGTGAGGTTATGAGGATATAAAATATTGTCCATTGACATCCTCTTCCTTTATGTTATCATTTGCTCAGAAATTTGGCTGTCCAATTCCCTATCTTGACAGAAATCTATGTAAGGAGCTTCTCAAATCCAATCTGTTCATTTCAAAGGAATGGGGAATCCTTAATGGTGTATTTCCCGGAGCCGATTTGACAAATATTTTATAAAGGCGTAGGGTTCAATGCGTATTCAAATAAGTGCGACATTTCCTTGCCAGGGTTAAGGCGTTACGATGGAAATACCTCCATCAGGAACAAATGAGGCTACGCAATTCTGGATGGCTTTTTGGCCCGCACTTTATTCTGGCCTTCTGTACAGTATAGTCACAGGAATTGTTGTTGGGGTAATTATTCTTTTTTTCCAGCGTCACACCGAACGAAAAATAGCAAGACGATCCTATTCCCGCGAGCTGTCCATTATGAAGCAACGAATTCGAGAGGCAACATCGTGCCCAGATCCATTTATCCTTTCAAGTGCAACTGGATCAGTGCCTCAGCCGGCAAAAGAAGCTATACAGGTCATTCATCACTGGCCAATCTCCCTCTGGCGAGAAGAACTTTCTGATCAGAAAGAATTTTTGGATGCTGTTCATAAGTTACAATTATCCTATTCAGAGTTTCAAATTGCAGCGAAACATCTCGACTACCTATTGAAGCAATTTGCAAGGACCTATAATAGTAAAAGCAACCGTATGTCAGTAAATGATCCATCTCTTCAAACATTCATTCTCGGCCGACTTTGTGGCTTTGCTCCAGACGCATTAGTGCCATGGTTGGGTATGCCTGTTCAGACTCCACCTCCTTGGATGGAGCTGGGTTTTACCGAGGCTGAGAGGAATCAAGACATAAGATCTGCACACAAGACTTATACGGAAAAACGGGATAACTTGCAAGCAAAGTTAAGTATCCTGATCCAAAAAATAAATACTTAACAGATTAACCCCACTTTCATATTAACCAGAATTCTTCCTCTCCCCAACCATAACTTTTCAACCCGACTCCCCACTGGAACAAATTCCAAATAAGACCAAAAGGAGGAACACCACGACCACACTCAACACCCATCCCCCTACAGGAACCCAGAATGAGAAAAACATAGACTCCCTGAAAAATGAAATCGCATCTCTGAAATTTCAACTGAAGAAAAAGGACGACCGGATCGCCAGTCTGGATGTCATGCTAAACCAAATAATGGAGATCCACAATGCGGAGGTGCGAGCGTACAAGGATTTGGAGGACAAGCTGAAGGACGTGATTGAGATGCTCAGGAAAAGAGTCCCGCATGGTGATATTTTGGATTTTTTGAAGGTAAAAGACACTAATGAATTGTGGTAAGGAACGGTCCTGAATGTGATGTTTTGCTTCTGGTCAGAAATCAGTGTTTTCAGACTGTCTTATAACCTGAAGTCGAACTACTCTCGGGGTCCTCTCTGGAATCCCTAGTTCAATTAAACGTCCACGAATCTCATTAAGGGTGGTCTCTTTTTCCGCCATGAACAAAAAGGATGCATGCGAGATATAGTAAAACGAAGAAATTCCCTGCTTCTGTAAAAAATCTCTTTTGGCCTGTCTTTGGCGTTCTACGCTGAGGGCATGACGCCGATGATAACTCTGATCAAAACAGATCATATAACTCGGACGATATTTTTTGTTTACCTCTACTATGAAGGGTAGAGTAGCGTGAGAGGGGGGCTTAAAACGTGACGATTCGGAGGGTAGCGGAATACCGGTGTGTGGATCCAAAAAAATCGCAAACGGCATACCTGGAATTGAAGTAAGATCAAGAACAGGAATCTTAGTTAGAGTTACATAATGATCTCGAAGTCCCTCCTGGATAAATCTGGGATGAGCGAAGAGTGGTGCAACCGGATTAAGGTTCTCACACCAGAAACGCTTTACCAAATCGTATGAGTCTCCAAGGTATATCTCACGCATATTTACCTCCTCTATTTTCTGGGTAGTGGCCCTTTAATCTATTGATATTTCCTTTTCAATGCCTCGAAGACATAATGCTGACGGCATTCTTCACTTACAAACGAATCGTTATGAGAAAATGTGAATATTTAGCCCGTAAAATTTAGCGAACGAATTATTGAGCAATTCTGGAAAATGGCTCCCATGGCCCTTCTTCGGGATAGAGCCGCTCCCACAACCAAAAAGGAGTCCAGTATTTTGAAACAATTATCAATGTATTAGAGGGCCAAGACCATTTTCTGACCTTAAGGAGAATTGGTTTCTCCTTCCACTATTTCAGGCGAATAATTCCACAATTGACACAGAAAGTCAAATTCACTAATTGGATTTGAATGTTTTTATTTTGTGAGTGATGAGGGGATTCTGACGAAGGGCACTCAACTGCTGAATTCAGGTCCCAACGGTCTATTCCGATTTCACTGGCCCAGAGGACAGCTGTTACGGGTCGGATCTGCCACGGCTTGTGAAAAAGTTTTGAGAGAGTTACGGGGTTATGAACTTTCTGGTGCCGTATCCCAATAAGGTTTTAATCTCTTCAATAGTCTTTTCTTGGCCATCCTTGATAGCCTCTGGACCATCCATCATCCGTTGAGATGGGATTTCAGTAAAGATACTCAAACAAGCTCCCCCGATCTTGGCAAGGTTTATTCCAACAAACCGATCTTTGTTGATCAAACCGGTTTTTATTAATTGCTCGATCTCTGCCTCCAATAAGAGTAGTTCCTCTTTTTTAAAATCCAAGTATAGAGTGTTTTCAGTAGGTATAGAGTAATAAATCAATGGAACGTCATTAAAATACGCCAAAATATACACTGAAAAAACACGAGATCTCGGAGCACGTGTGCCTTTCTTCGCCTGTCTATCCTGCTCCAAGGTAAGGAATCGTTTCTTTAGCCCTCTGTGCCAATAATGATGAGACACCGACCCCATAGGAAATTAATGTAGAGGGTAAGGAGGTGCTCGGAGTATGATAAGTGAGAAGATTAGAACCGCACAG
>Ga0315312_1001234_pt1 | contig 20939 bp, 10 predicted proteins | sample TDP7_MG_FD_203629 | JGI IMG/M metagenome (GOLD analysis project Ga0315312, IMG submission 203629) | Freshwater sediment microbial communities from Lake Towuti, South Sulawesi, Indonesia - TDP7 | ecosystem: Environmental > Aquatic > Freshwater > Lake > Sediment | place: Indonesia: South Sulawesi... | reverse complement strand
GTGGCTCAGCCTTCCAACAATCCAGCGCCGCTGTATGTGGTTCTGCAAGATAGTGCTAACAAGAGTGCAACGGTCAAACATTCGGATTCTGCTGCGACGAACATAAGTACATGGACCGAGTGGAATATTGACCTTTCGGCGTTTACTGGTGTGAATCCGCGGGCTATCAAGAAGATGATTATTGGCGTTGGTGACAGGCTTAATCCACAGCCTGCTGCAGGTAGGCTTTACTTTGATGATATTCGTCTGTATCCGCAACGGTAGCCGTAGGCCAATTTAGCTGAATTACATCGCTGATATGACAGATTTGCATGAGTTCGGGGCCTATGCTAATTATTCAGCATAGGCCCTGCTTATATTATTATTTCGCTGCCTGACGGCGATGGTAAACAACCCCGCACCAATTGAACCCGAAACATTCTTCCGGCCTTGTCCAAATGCGGGCCTTTCGCTGCAGTACAATTGGTGCGGGGCTAAATATTTTTTTGTAGTTGTCATTTTTCTTCGGCATCGGGACGAAGTAAGTAATTCGGGGTGAGTGTCACGGGGTCGGCGAATCGGCCAGCTAAGGCTTTTTGCCAGCCCAGTTCATAAACCTTGCTGGCTCGTGGGCTCCAGTACTTCTGCTCCAAAAAGCAGATGCCTTTGGCTTTGAATTTATCCTTGTAATATAATAGGCCATCGCCGAGCAGCCAGATAGGTACATCAGAACCTGCGAATTTCTCAATAAATTGTGAAGCGGTCATAAGAGAATCTGGAAGAATTTTCTTCCAGCCTCGTTTTTTGTCTTTCGTGCGTTGGTAAACGGCGATGAAGAATTGGTTACGCTTGGCGTCAAGGATTGGGGCGATGACATTTGCGATTTGCGATTTGCGATTTGCGATTTCCTTGCATTCTTGAGCATTGGCGGCGATTACATCCAATGTATCGACGGCCACGATCTTTGTCTGCCCCGGCGGATTGGCTAAGCATATTGTCTTTGCTAAAGTGGTTGCTATCCGTAGGCCGGTGAAACTGCCAGGGCCGATAGAAATATAAACATGCTCAATTTCCTGTGATTTTCGCTTTTGTCGATCCAGCAATCGCCCGATGGCGGGAAAAATCTCTGCACTGTGTCTCATTGGGCCTGAAAAAGTGGTTTCAGCGAGCATTTTTTCGCCGACTGCTATCGCCACTGAACCCACTCGGCTGGACGTTTCAACGGCTAATATCAAGGGTTTTTGAGCCATATTCTTTGTTTTGAATAGTTTATATTTTACGGTCGTTTTTCAAAATATTTCATTATGGCCACAAAAAACCTGTAAAAAAAGGATTTTTTATATGACAATTATTGCAGGTTTTCCCAGATTTCCTAGTTTACCAAATTACAAATCCGGATATTATCGGCCAAACGGACATAAATAGAATTTTTCTCTTGCAAGTGAAAATACTTTTTTATACACTGAAGTCAGCCTAATTCCAACCTATATCTTTAATTGGAGGTTGTAAATATTGTATAAATTGGCAGAAAGATCCCCAAGAGGGTGACTTCTTTTTTAGGCAGGAGGTTAGCTTTGGACAGTTCAAAATCTCTAAGAAGATACTTGGGCAAAATGTCCCTTCTAATTTCTTTAGCATCTATTTTGTTACTGACCACAGTTCTGTCTGAGGCGGTTTCAGCCCAGAGGCAAGAGGTTAGTGAACAAGAGGCGATGCGTCACCTAGTCCAACAGATGATTCAGATTGGGACAACCCAGTATGAACGTGGCGATTACATTCAAGCCGAAAAAACCTTGCTGATGACCCAAGCTTACTTGGAATACTTAACTACGGCGGAGCGCAACAGGCTAAACGAGCTTCTGGAAAAGACGCAATTAGCTGCGATGGAAAGAAAAAGCGCGTTAGAGCATAAGCAAACAGCTAATGAATTATTTAGGCAAGGCGAGCTTCTAAAGGCTAAAGCACATCTTGAAAAGCTCAAGGATAGTTCGTTTTTAACCGCGCAGGAGCGGGAACAAAACTTACAGTTGCTTAAGCAGATAGAAGGTCAGATATCCAAAGCCAGCCCGCCAGACGCAAGGCGGGCCAGCCCGTCTGTTGCAAGGACCAAAGGGGGGCAGGAAAAAGTCGCACAACAGCCTAACAGAATTAATCAACTGGATGAGCGTAAGAAGCAAGTTGCCGAGACTTATTACCGCAGCATGAGGTTGTACCGCAGCGGTCAGTTGGAAAAGGCTCGTGAAGGTTTTATTGAAGTTGTACAAAGCGGCTTAATTCCACCAGCTATGGTCGAGACATTACAAGGTTACCTGACGCAAATAGATAATACTTTGGGCCGAAACAGCCCGAATCCCATGCCTTCGGGCTTAACAGAAATAAACTCGCAGACGCAACAGGCCGAGCCCAACATAGCCCCCCCAGTCACACCAGAGATTACTGAGCTGCAAGTTATTGAGCCGAAGAGGATTGAGCCGCAGGTTATTAAGCCGGAAGTTATCGAGCCTGTAGTCACTGAGCCGGTACCTCCTGTAACGCAAGTGCCCAAGCCGGAAATTGTCGCACCGGCCCCCACTCCTGTCTTCCGACAGGAAGACGTGGGGGCTGAGCCAGTGACAAGGGAAGAAAGCTACATCGAAGTAATCAAGCGCAACAGAAATATCCTGCAAAGCTATACCAAAGCAATTGTTAGTGATGCTATAACTAAAGCGCAAGAGTACATCGGTCAAGGCCAGTTCGATAAGGCAGAAGAAGTGGTTGGAAATGCTGAGCGTATAGTGAACCGAAACCAACTGCACCTCGGCGACGACCTTAACGCACAATATAATAATGAGTTGAAGCAACTGAATGAGCAAATAATCAGGGCAAAGCAAGAGCAGTTTCGCCAATCCGAGGAGCAAAAGCGGAGAGAAGCAGCAGTGACGCAGAGGCAATTCAGAGAGCAAATGGAGGCTGATAGGCTCAAAAGAATACAGACCCTAATGGAAAACGCCAAGGCCTATACCAAGCAGCAGCGTTATGAAGCAGCTGTTGGTCAATTGGAAAACTTGCTCGCTCTGGACCCACAAAATAAGGAAGCGCTTGTCTTGAAGGGTGCTCTGGATGATATGGTTTACATGCGCAAACAATTAGAGGTGCGTAAGGAAAAGGATAAGCAGCGAGCTGATATTTTGCTAAAGACCGACGAGTCCGGTATTCCATATGCTGAAGAGCTGGTTTATCCTAAGAATTGGCGGGAGATTATGGAAAAACCTACACGACAGCCCGACAAGCCGATCGGCCTGGACCCGGCTGATGTGGCTGTATATGAACAATTGGATCGGATTGTCGACCTTTCACAGTTATCGCCGACAATGCCTTTAAGCGAGGCGATAGAACTGTTGAAGAATCGTGTTGAGCCACCATTGAAGATAACGGTGCTCTGGCGGGACTTGTTAGATAATGCTGAGATAGAGCCAACTACCGAAATAAATATGGATGGTTTACCGTCGGTTCGGCTGGGCACGGGACTGGAGAATTTGTTAAGAGCCGTCGCGGGCGGATTTGCAGAGCTTGGCTATGTCGTTAGAGATGGAGTGATTACGATAGCCACTGTGGGCACGCTGCCCTCGAAGATGGAGACACGAGTTTATGATATTACCGACCTTATCGGTCAGCCGGCAAACTATCAGCAGATGGGCATGATGGGTATGGGCATGATGGGTATGGGCATGGGTGGAATGTACGGCGGTATGGGTGGCATGTATGGTGGCATGGGCGGTATGGGTGGTTATGGTGGCATGGGTGGAATGTACGGCGGCATGGGTGGCTATGGCGGCATGGGCGGTTATGGTGGCTACGGTGGTGGCGGTTATGGCGGCTACGGCGGAGGCGGCTACGGTGGCGGCGGCTATGGTGGTTATGGTGGTGGCGGCTACGGTGGTATGGGCGGCTACGGTGGTGGCGGCTACGGTGGCTATGGTGGCATGGGTGGCTACGGTGGTTATGGTGGCATGGGTGGCTACGGTGGTGGTGGTTATGGTGGCATGGGTGGCTACGGTGGTGGTGGTTATGGTGGCATGGGTGGCTATGGCATGGGTGGATACGGCATGGGCGGCATGGGCGGAGGTTATGACACCAGCCGGTATCGAGCGGAAGACTTGGTCACGCTTATTCAGGATACCATCGAGCCGGATAGCTGGTATGACATAAGTGTAACAGGAGAGGGAACAATAACTCTGTATCCCCGGGGTGAGATGCCCAAGAAACTGGCGGTTCTTCAGACCCGTGAGGTCCATACTGAGATAGAAAAACTGCTGAAGGAACTGCGTAAAGCACTGGGCCATCAGGTTTCTATTGAGGCCAGATTCTTGGTGGTAAGTGAGAATTTTCTTGAGGATATCGGTCTGGATATAGATTTTACGTATAATCTTGGAGGCCCTCTTAGTGCCAAGTGGGGCCTGGTTACTGTCGAGCAGGATTCTGCTGTTGCTGCTCGAGCGGCTGTTATACCTAAGGTTCCGGGCACTTTAGGTGGTCTTGAACCAGCAGCTACACTTACCGGGGGCTATGGCACCATACTTGATGATTTACAGGTCAGCTTCATTCTGCGAATGACTCAGGCCAGAACCGATGCAGAGACCTTGACTGCGCCGAGGGCTACTGTTTTGAGCGGAGAGTCAGCGTCCTTCTATGCTCAAAGCCAGGTTTCATACGCACTGCCGCCCGATGTTTATTATGGTGTTTATCCTGGTGCTTATCCTGGCGCTGCTGGGCAGGTTTCCGGTGTACAACAGAATATAGGTATGATACCTACCGGTAGCACTCTAACTATTACGCCAGTTATAGCTCCGGATAAGAAAAACGTATTGCTGAATATAATAACGCAATTGACGGATGTGCTTAATGTAGCAACCCATAGGGTGGTGGGGCCCGTGGGGGCACAAGGCGAGGTTGCTGAGTATCCCGTGACTATTCCGGAGACGGAAACCTCACAGATTATGACCCGTGTGAATGTGCCGGATGGTGGGACACTATTGTTGGGTGGACAAAAAATAACTGTCCAGGTTGAAAAGGAGGTAGGGGTGCCGGTTTTAAGCAAGATACCTATCCTTGGAATGGCCTTCAGTAACCGTAGCAAGATCAGAGACCATAAGATATTACTGATACTCGTTAAGCCGACCATAATTCTGCAAGAAGAGCGCGAAGCTGAGGCGATTGCCGCATTGGAAAGGGAACTTTAAATGCAAGAAGACAGAAGACGGAAGACGGAAGGCAGAAGGCAGAAGTCAGAAGTCAGAAAACAGAATTTCCGTCCTCTGTTTTCTGTCCTCTGTCCTCTGTCTGTTTTAATTTTGTGTTGTGCGCTCGCCCGCCTTACGTATGGCGGGCAAGCCGGATTCTCACAACCACCTAACTGGTCTATAGTTCCCTCTGGCAGTTTGACCGAAAATAGTGCTGCTTACAAGCAGGGTGAGGTAATAGTGCGTTTTGTTGACGGGGCTGTCCCGCAGATTAGCGGTCCACGGACAACCCGCGCGATACGAGATGCGATTGCAAATTCTATTATTAGCGGTTCGTTCGTGGATAAGGAATATGACCAGCTTGTGCCTGGCTTGACGCTTGTAAAACTACCTCAGGGCGTAGAAGTTTTCGATGCTGTTATCCGATTTAATCAATCACCGGACGTTTTTTACGCCGAGCCAAACTACAAAATCAGGGCATTGATTGTTCCCAATGACCCCAGATTTATCGAGCAGTGGGGTCTGAACAACATTGGTCAAACTGGTGGACGCATCGATGCTGATATCGACGCGCCCGAGGCCTGGGATATCCTAAATAGCAGCCCTGGTATCATCGTGGCGGTTACCGACTCAGGTATCGATTATAATCATCCTGACCTGAATGCTAATATGTGGATAAATGATGGGGAGGTTAACCAGCCTGGAATCTTTGATCCTAACGATATTAATGATGTCGATGATGACGGCAATGGCTATAACGATGATATCTTTGGCTATGATTTTGTGGATGATGACTGGGACCCAATGGATGAGAATTTTCACGGCACTCACGTTGCTGGAATCATTGGCGCTGTGGGCAATAACGAGGAGGGTATTGCCGGCGTCTGCTGGGCTGTCAAACTGATGGCCCTGAGGATTCTTGATCCAAATGGCGTGGGCGAGACAGCAGATGCCATCTCAGCTATTAGGTATGCAACTACTATGGGGGCCAGTATTATAAACGCCTCATGGGGAGATTACAATTATAATCAGGCGCTTTACGATGCCATCGCCGCCGCCGGAGATGCGGGGATAATTTTCGTAGCTACTGCAGGTAACAACGGTTTTGACTTCGCTATATACCCTGCAGGTTACGATCTGGACAACATCATTTCCGTAATGGCGACAGACCATTTTGACAATAGGGATGTGTTCTCAAATTACGGTCTTGAAGACGTGGATTTGGGCGCTCCCGGCGTTGCTATTCTCTCAACTACTCCGACGGAAGAGACACAGTGGATGAGCGATAACGGTATCCCCACAGATTATGCGTACGCAAGTGGTACATCAGCGTCTGCTCCTCACGTATCTGGTGCCGCTGCGCTTATCAGGACGCTCAATCCTGCTTTTACACCCCTGCAAGTAAAGCTAATAATTATGCGCGCAGTTGACCCGACTTTGCCGGGTCTATGTGTCTCGGGCGGCCGACTTAACCTTTTCAATGCTCTGCATATGTCAAGGCAGGGCGTGGTCTTGAATACCAGAACAAATGTTAGATATGGAAGTATTCAGCAAGCGATAAACGAGGCCCGTAATGGGGATAAATTAATAGCCGATGCAGATTATTGGTATATTGAACCTATAGATTTTCTCGGCAAGGAAATCACAGTGCGCAGCGGCGATGTCAATGCTCCTCCAAGTTATGGCGTCGTTTTACCAGCAAACACTTATATCTCTGCCCTTTTTAGTATCGGTACTGTCGTGACCTTCAACAGTGGTGAAGGTATTAACTCTATTCTGTCAGGCTTTACCGTCACTGACGGCGATAAGGGTATCCACGTTGAGGACTCCACGCCGCAAATTACAGACTGTAATGTTACCATGAACGCTGGCGTTGGTATCTATTGTATTAGAGCCTCGCCTATGCTTTCCCGCTGCACAGTCAGCAAGAACACAGCAAAGCAGGATGGCGGCGGCATTTACTGCGATAGCTCCAATCCTAATATCACCAATTGTATAGTTTTAGGCAATATGGCGGGCCGGAACGGCGGCGGTATCTACTGTGACAACAATTCCAGCCCGAAAATTAGTGACGCTACTATCGCCAGAAACTTCGCAGCAGGTGCGGGCGGCGGCATCTACAGCGGGCAATCAAGCGACCCGAATATTAGTAATTCTACAATTAGCAGCAACCAAGCCCTATGGGCAGGTGGCGGTATCTATACTATTAACTGCTCGCCGCAAATCTCCGACTGCACGATTGCCGGCAATACCACCGCATGGGACGGTGGAGGTATCTATTGTGACACCCGTTCTAATCCAAATATTAGAAATTGTACCATAGACCGTAACATCGCTGATTACGACGGCGGCGGAATCTATTGTAACGGCGGATCTTTCCCGATTAAGAACTGTCTGATAACCAACAATACCGTCGATAGCTGGGACGGAGGCGGTATATTCTGTGCCGATGCTTCACCAGCCATCACTAACTGCACTTTTGCAGGCAATTCCGCAAATGCCTTTGACGGATTGGGCGGCGCTGTGTACTGCGCAGGATTCTCACGCCCTGTCATTACTAACTGTATTTTCAGTGGCAATCATGATAGAGCAATTTATGAACAGGACGAGGGTTCCGATCCGGTTATAAAATTCTGTTTGTTCTACAATAACCCTCAGGGTGATTATTATGATGCCGATACCTCGATTGCCTTTACAGGGGCAGCTCAAATTAACAACATTCCGGGTGGCTCGGCCAGTGACAACATAGATGGCAACCCCATGTTTGTACCAGGCCGACTCGGCAATTACTATTTGAGCCAATACGCGGCTGGTCAGGTTTTGGATGCCAATGGACAAATTGTGGACCCCAATGTCAATCCGCAGGACGCCACCAGTCCTGCTGTGAACGCTGGCAGCACCGATGCAAAGTCGCTCGGAATGCACATATATTCGACCCGGACAGATAACTTGCCGTTTGCAGACGGCAATAAAGATTCTGGACGTGTTGATATTGGCTATCATTACAATGACCCACAGGGACCGCGGATCTATATTTTGACTACAGTTGTTCAGCCGGTTGGTAGCGGTTCAATTTATCCTGCGCCAAATAAGACTCATATTTGTTTTCAATATAGTCAAATACCACTAATAGCACGTCCCGCTGACCCGAACGTCTATCAGTTCAAATCCTGGAGCGGGACTGATGATGATACTCGTATGGATAGAACCAGCACCGGAGGCATCGCTGTTATTCAGAAAAATATCGTCACCATGGATTCGGATAAAACCGTTACCGTTAGGTTTGAAACTATTTTGGTAACCTTGCGTACCCGTGTTGTCGGCGGCAACGGAACAGTCAGCCCACGGGGCGGCCAATATCTGCGTGGCACAGTGGTCGAGCTGGTCGCTATTCCGGTTAATCCATCACACCGCTGTAGATGGAACGGCTCAGATAACGATTTCTCAACGTTGCGTAATAATACAGTGACTATGAGCGAGCCGTTTGTTATTGACCCGCGAGGCAGAGAGTTTAAGGAGGTGGAAGTTAGATTTTACGCACCGCGAACTATTAATGTACCTGGCAACTACACCAGTATCCAGGCTGCTATCGACGATGCGAACGATGGAGATATAATTATAATTGCTCCATCAGGCCAGCCATATCTGACTGTCTGGGGTCATTTCATCGACAAAGCTATTACTATAGCCAGCACCAATCCTGATGATCCTAATGTTGTCGCTCGAACAGTTGTTCAATTGCAGTCGGCTGGTCCTGACGGTTTGGTCGGACGAGGTTTCGTTTTCTACGATGTTGGCCCTGATACACTTTTGAACGGTATTACCATCACGGGATTCAATGTTGTGGGCCTTAATGGAGAAGATGGCGACCCTGCCGATGGTTATTACGATGGTGTACCCGGTGAGAGCGTTTATGGAGCGGCAATACTTTGCTATGCTGCCTCTCCGACTATTAAGAACTGTATAATTACCGATAACAGCGCCACCGGCGGCAATGGCGGCAACGGTGCTAATGGTGACGACGATCATCCCGCTGGTGGTCATGGCGGCTGGCCAGGCGGGGGCTATGGCGGCGGAATTGCCTGCCTGGTAGGCAGTAACCCCACCGTTATAAATTGCACTTTTGAAAACTGCGCAGCTATCGGCGGCAATGGCGGTAATGGTGGTAACGGTGATGATGACCCCTGGGGACCTGGCGGACGAGGCGGTGGCTGGTACTATCCCTACCCACCAGAAATGTACGTTGGCGGGTATCCCTACGAGTGGGGCCCCTTCGACTTCTATACCGAATACAGCGGCCACGGCGGCGCATTATATTGCGACGCAATCAGCTCTCCAACATTTACAGACTGCAATTTTACCGATAATCGCACCGAAAGTGGCAATTGTGGTATCAGCGGAATTACTCCGCCTAACTTTCGGGCTGAGCCTACCATAAACTGGCTGATAGATAACTCCGGCGGTGCCATATACATTGCTCCTTACCCAGAATACTTTTTTGACTTTGGCATCGTCCCTGTAGTCAAGAGCGAAGCAAAATTTCAAAACTGCACGTTCAGCAATAATATAGCTGATCCTAATGTGCAGCTTGATAATGAGGACTTCTACGTAAGTTATGGTGGCGCGGTAGACGTTGCCAAAGGTGCTATACCTACCTTTAGTTCCTGCACCTTCAACAACAACTTAGCTACTGTCGGCGGGGCAATGTACTGGGAATACGCAGAGCCCGTAATCGACGATTGTAACTTCGTGGCCAATTCTGCCTTGCAGGGGGGTGGTGCGTATTTTGTCGGCGGCTCAGCCCAAATCATTCGTAGTAATTTCAGAGAAAATGATGCTAATGGAGTAGGTGGCGGGGGCGGTGCAATATATTGCTTTGACGCCAACGCCGTAATTTCTGACTGTAGCATCACAAGTAACGACGCAGATACCTCTGGTGGTGGTATCTACTTTAGCGGCAGTGAAAAGGTAGCGATCAAAAACTGCCTGATAGCCAGTAACGCGGCTGGTAGAGATGGCGGTGGTATTTCTGCCGATTGGCACTCGCAATCACAAATACGAAGCTGTACAATTGCTAACAATTTAGTTACAGGAAGTCAGCCTTGGGGGACTGGGTACGGTGGAGGCCTCGCCTGCACCTATGAAAGTTTCGCCACTGTGATAGACAGCATTTTCTGGGGTAACTTAGCTGCTCCTCTCGACGCAAATGACACTGGAGATCAAATCTCTGTCGGCACCGGTTTTAAGTTCGACACGAGACCTGCAACCGTTACTGTCAAGTATTGCGATATCAAAGATTGGCGTGATCCTAAAAGAGCAGGTAGGATCAACCCCGGCGCCATCTTTGTTGATAGAAACTGTTTCTTGAACTTTGACACGGCAAGTATTATCGACAAGGATCCACTGTTTGTCAGTGATTACTATCTAAGTCAGACCGCTGCTGGGCACGATAGAAACAGTCACTGTGTTGATGCCGGAAGTGCGCAGGTTATTGACCCTAACGTCCTTATGCAACAGTATACAACACGTGTTGACGGTGTCAACGACATCGGTTTTGTGGATATGGGATACCATCATATTGTTGAGCGGTTCAGCTTGACAATTACCGTAGTGGGTGGCAACGGCACGGCTGGCCTGAGCTCACCCGTATCTATCGACCTGAAGGGCCCTGTCACATTCAACCGTGATGTAGTAGTAACGGTCAAAGCAGTGCCGAACGCCGGCTTCGGTGTTAACGGATGGTACGACGTCAACGACGTCCTGGTCTCTACCAGCAGGACGTTTGACGTGGTGATGGATTCCGACAAATTCTTCACTCTCAAGTTCGAGAAGCGTAGTGCCACGACCGTATCCGGTGGAGGCAATGCTATCCAGCAGGCGATCGATGCGGCAAAAAGTGGCCAGACTCTAATCGTAGCTGCCGGCACTTATAATGGCAACATCAGCTTACGCGGCAAAGACATCACACTCGCCAGCGCCAACCCTGACGACCCTACCGTCGTTGCAAGTACGATTATTAATTGTCAGCAAAGTGGTCGTGGTTTTATCTTCAATAGCGGCGAAGACGCCAACACGGTGGTAGATGGTTTCACCATCATCAATGGCAGCCTTGCCGGGCAGGGCGGTGCCGGTATATATATTGATCCTAACAGCAGCCCGACTATTATGAATGTTACCATCAGCAATTGTAATGTCACAGGTAGCAATGGTGGCGGCATATATGTCGATGTAAATAGCGCTCCGACATTTATCAACTGCACCGTCACCGACTGTTCTGCCGATGGCGGCGGCGGAGCCTTCTGCGATTTCAATAGCGCTCCGATATTCAATCACTGCACGTTCAGTGACAACTCAGCTAATGTGGGTGCCGGCATATATTATGATGCCAACTGCGCAGGATCGCTCCTTGAATGTACGTTTAACGACAACCAAGCCTCCCTGGATGGTGGCGGCCTGCTTTGCGATCCCAACGGCATAATAACTGTTGCCGACTGCAACTTTATAAGCAATTCAGCCATCCGGGGCGCAGGCCTATTTGGCAGGCCCGACTCTAAGCTAACAGTTGCAAACAGCTTATTTAGTGGAAATGCCGCGGCTAATGATGGCGGTGCTATGTATTGGCTCGCTGCCACAATGGTAATAACCGACTGCAACATCATCGGTAATTTAGCTTTGCGTGGAGGTGGACTGTATTGCGATACTTCTGGCGACACAAAGATTGCCGGCTGTATCATCCAGGACAACCGTGCAGGTGTCGATGGTTTAGGTCCCTTGGTAGTTGGCCAGGGTGGTGGAATGTATTGCTTCAATACGCTGGGTCAAATTCGTGACAGCATAATTACCCGCAATATTGCCAATACTTCCGGCGGCGGTATGTATATAGCTGGAGAGCCGAATTCTCCGCAGCTTATAAACTGCCTGATGACCGACAACGTTGCCGGCAGAGATGGTGGAGGTGCCACCGTTACTTGGGCAAGCTCTCCGGTTATTGCCAATTGCACATTCTATGGTAATGCAGCCGCCGGCAGCTATGGGGAGCCCAACAGCGCCGGTTTTGGCGGAGGCCTGTACTGCTCCTATGGCAGCAATACGGCCCTCACCAACAGCATATTCTGGAACAACTTTGCTTTAGATGGACACGAAATTGCGGTAGGAAAGGGCTTTAGGTTAACTCCAAGGTGCGCGACGCTCACCGTCTCATACAGCGACCTCCAGGAGGGCCGAGGCGGTGTGACGGTTGACGACGGTTGCATACTCAACTGGGCAGCTGGCAACATCGATCGGGACCCGCTTTTTGTAACCGGGCCGCTCGATGCCTACTACCTAAGTCAGAGAGCTTCTGGCCAGGGTGCCAATAGTCCTGCTGTAAATGCCGGTAGCGACTTCGCCTCTAAGGTGGGCTTATTTGCCTTCACCACCCGCACCGATGGAATGTCTGATACCGGTATTGTCGATATGGGTTACCACCGCCCCACGGTACAACCATGCAGATTCTGTGACCTGGTTTTTGACGGCATAATTAGCTTTTCTGACTTTGCAAAATTGGTGTCGAAGTGGCTTCTAACTGGCTGCTCCGATATTAATACCTGGTGCAGCGGAGCAGACCTGACATTTGATACGCATGTTGGGTATGAGGACTTGGCATTCTTTACCGACTGCTGGCTGGTAGAAGACGTCTATGCTCCCACGCCAAATCCAAGCGAGTGGGAAACAGCACCTTATAGAAGTGCAGGTGGCTCAATTAGTATGACTGCAAAGATCGCCACTGATGCCTGGGGCTGGCCTGTGCAATATTACTTTGATTGTGTGCGGGGCAATTGCCACGATAGCGGCTGGCAAAACAGCCCGACTTATACAGATAGTGGCTTAGCACCAGGCACTAATTACAGCTATAGAGTGAAGGCTCGCGATACATCGCCAAGAAAGAACGAAACCGAATGGTCAACCATTGCTTATGCCAGTGTACAAGATGTTACACCGCCAGCACCGGCACCAACCTGGCAAACCCAGCCTACCGCGACATCGCCGACCGAGATTACGATGGTTGCTACTACCGCTTACGACGATAGCGGAGTAGAATACTATTTCGACGCCACAACCGCTGGCGGACACGATAGTGGCTGGCAGGATAGCCCCACATATACCGATACTGGCCTGACTCAAAACACACAATATTGCTACAGGGTCAAAGCCAGGGACAAATCACCCAACCGTAATGAGACCGTTTGGTCGCCTGAGGCTTGTGTCACGACTCCGATTCCTATTGAGACAATTCCTCCGACACCTAATCCGATGCAATTTGACCCCAATGGCGCGCCTACGGAGATCTACGGCGGTGGTGGGCCTTTTGATTATTATGCCACAATGACGGCGGTAGTAGCCACAGATGCCAGCGGCGGCATAGAGTATTTCTTCGAGTGTATTGATGCGCCCGGCTTATCGAGCGGCTGGCAAGCCAGTAATACGTACACCGTCGCGGTGGGCAGGGGCGGACAGGGCTTGCGTTTCCGCGTCAAGGCACGTGATATGTACGGCAATGAGACCGGCTGGTCGCCTGCGATGCCGGCCCTACCGGCTAACCGACAATAACAACGCTGATAAACCCCCGGTAAAACCGGGGGCTAAATATTTAGCCCCACGTTTCACGTGGGGTTTCTTTCTTTTTATACGGTTTTAGTTTTTAATGTCTGATAGCCGTAGTGCATGAGCAGGTGGTCAAGTATCACCGTTGATGTATAGTTTTCAGCGACTGGCCATATACGAGCAACAATCGTGGGGTCCCGCCTAGTGATAGCAGCTATCTCTTTGTTCTCTAAGGTGTATTTGTCAATCGTCTTCTGCGGCTTATTAATCGTAGGCGTGGGCTTGACTGTGAGTCTGATCACGATGGGCTGGCCGGTGGTAAGGCCGCCTGTAATACCGCCGGCGTTATTTGACAGGAAAATAACTTTGCCGTTTTCGGCCCGCATTTGGTCGTTATTTTGGCTGCCGGTCATATTTTTGACTGCGAAGCCAGCGCCGATCTCTACGCCTTTTACAGCGCCGATGCCCATCATTTTGCCGAGTTCAGCGTCGAGTTTACAAAATACCGGCTCACCCAGGCCCACAGGTACGCCGGTCACGATAACTTCCACTACGCCGCCGGCTGAATCACCCGCGGCGGAGATGCGATTGCATGCATCGACCATCGCTTGTGCGGCATCAATATTGGGACAGTTCACTATGTGATGGACGTTATATTTTTCGCGTACCCGCTCGGGACTAAGCCCGCGAGCTTTGTCGCGGATGGCGTCAATTTCCTTTTCAATCTCGGCAAATATTCGGGTTTTTTCCAGAAACCTCATATCCATATTGATACGGCCTTTTAAATAAATCTCCTGATAAAATGGGTCGAGGTCACGCCGCATTTTTTTGTAATTATTCGTATATTTAAGAGCTTTATCAAGGGGAACGTCGGGACATCGCACGCCGGCAATTTCCTTTACATACGCAAACACTTCAATGCCGCATTTTTTCAGGATTTTCTTGGCGACGTATCCGGCGGCAACGATGGTAGCGGTGTAACGGCCGCTGAAAAAGCCAGCCCCGATAGCATCATCGTCGGGGCCATATTTTATGAACGAGGCATAGGAAGAATGGCCTGGGCGGGGTGTGCGATTAGTGTCCTGGTATTGCTTAATGTGGATAAAATCGCGGTCAAGGTTGGGAATCAAGATTACAAGAGGCGTGCCGTTGGTGTGGTTTTTATTATCTGCGCCTTCGATTGTATCCTCTGCGTTTAGCCCGGAATAGATAATCGGCAGGTCCGGCTCCTTTCGCGGACTGCTTAATTCATCTGTACCCGGCTTTCGCAGAAGCAGGTCACCATAAATTTCTTGCTCGGTAAGCAGCATGCCGGGCGGAACGCCCTGAATGACGGATGTTAGGCCTTCCTGATAGGAGCCGCCGGCGACTGTTACCTGAAAAAAACGTCCAAAGTAACAACCTAACATTTAGTAATCTCCTTAATAAGTGAGCTAAAGTGCCTAAAGTGAGCTAAAATACGTTATTCGTTTATCGGTTGCGCTACTCGTTTCGTCTTACGTCATTCGGTTTTCGTTCCAAATGACGATTTACGTTAGACGCAACCGTGACGAGCCGCGCAACCGCAACCGTTCAACGTTTTTTAGGCTCTTACTATTTCCATATCAGCTCCAAGGCTTTTCATCAATTCCACAAAGTTAGGGAAAGTAACATTCATCGCTTCGGCAGTGTCGATTACACATTCGCTATCTAGTACCAAACCTGCCAGTGACAGGGCCATTACGATGCGGTGGTCGCTTCTGCCGTCCAGTTTCGTGACTCGTCGCTCGTGACCCGTGACTTGTGAATTGAGCTTCGAGCGACGAGCGACGAGCGACGAGCGACGTACTATAAGGCCGTCCGGCAGCTCTTCAATATTTACCGCCAATTTTTTTAGCTCTTCGGCCATACATTTGATTCGGTCGGTCTCCTTAGTTCGCGCCTGTGGGACGTTTAGCAGGCGGGTTTCACCCTCGGCAAAAGCGGCGGTGACAGCCATAGCCGGCAGGGCATCCGGGGTTCTATTCATATCTATCTCGATGCCATGCAGTGGTGCGGCTTTTATAGTTATAGAATTTGGCCCGATACCGATGTCGGCGCCCATTTCTTTTAGATAATCGACAACAGCTTTATCTGGCTGACTATCGGTGAAGTCCAGCCCAAGCAATGTGACCTCATCACCCACAAGTGCCGCAGCACATAAGAAAAATGTCGCGCTTGAAAAATCGGCGGCTACCATATTATCAAAAGATTTATATCTCTGTCTTCCTTTGACATAAAATTTTTGCATCTTTTGGTTTTCATATTTTATGCCCTGCTTATCAAGCCAATCGAGCGTCATTTGCACATAGTCCGGCTCATTTAAGAGGGTAACATCTATCTCGGTATTTTTTTCTGCCAAGGGCGTGCATAAAAGCAGGCTGGATAGATATTGGCTGGTAAATGCGGCAATAGAGGTTTTTCCGCCTTTTATTTGCCCGGTTATTTGGACGGGGGCTTTTCCATTATTGTTGATACTTATGCAATTTGCTCCAAGTTCATTAAAGCAATTAAGTAGTGGGCCAACAGGCCGGCTTTGTGTTTGTTTGTCGCCTGTAAAGGTGATGGTTTTGCCTTTTTGGACCAGTGTCGCTGAGCCGATGGCGATATTTAGGGTTGTGCCGGAATTGCCGACATCTACGACCTCTTTTGGTGTTTTGATTTGGCCGCCTGTGCCATTTACCTTCCAGAGTGTTGGCTCGGAGGTATCGATGGTTGCACCGAAAGCGCTGTAAGCGGTGACTGCTGACCGCGTGTCTGCCGAATCCAGTGGTTTACGGATAAAACTTTGGCTGGAGGCCAGCGATGCAATCGCCACAGCACGGATTGTATGCGATTTTGACGCCGGCATCGTAACCGTCCCTTTTAGCCGTGATTTTTTTACAATCAGCTTCATAACTAATCTCGTATTGCGTATATCATATTGCGTAATGCGTAGATAGTATACAATAGCTGATTAAATAGTCAATCGATGATTCGGGGGCTGCATAAAGTACCGAAGGCAGGAAGAATTAGTGAATTGATCAATTAGCCATTGTTACTACTTTTCTTGAATGGCGCAAAGAAGGAAAGACAGGTGTCAGAGATGATTCTTTGACTCGTCGGCCTCGCTTTTGTCATGATCTATAAGCGAATACCACTGGCGACGGTAATCATCCTCCTTTGTGAACCATATTGACATGCCCATAGCCCATACAAAAACTACATAGAGTATACCAGGTATAATACAAAGAATAGCACCCGGACGTGGGTCCAGATTCAAGCCATATGTGGCCCATAGCAAGAAGGGGAACCCCGTTGATGCAATACCCAGCAGAATAAATATTATAGCTTGAGGTTTTGAATAGCCAAAATACCGGAAGGCTCTCCTATAAGCAACCCAATCCTTTTCCCAATTTGAACCCTTTGATACATCCAAATAAGTTGTTAGTATCCGCAACATACGCGTCAGGTGATGTGTTAAAAGGAAAAGCGCAAAAAGAACCACAGTGAGTAGGATTGACGCAATGTACCTGAATGCACCAATGCTGTTTTGAGCAACCTCAGAATCCCTCGGAATAAGCCACGCTATTGCTGTACCGAAGACCATGATGCCCAGGGTCGTGAGCGCTAAGCGCTGGTTAACAATTTGATTCACCTCAGCATGGAGCTTTTGTGTATCTTCTTTATTTGGTCTTAGGAGAGCCATATTCTTCCACCAAATATAAGTCCATTCACCAGATTCTTTTATTCAACTGATATTGATACTTCCTCTTCATTTTATTAAGCTAAAACTAAGAAATCAGAAAGTGTTCTTTATAAACATTTTAAACCTTTGTTTGTTGACCGTTGCTATTGGGCGGTTCTTTTGCTCGCGTTCATAATGGTGATGCCTACAATTTGTCCTGCCTCATACCTGACTATGATGTCATCGTCCGTAAGCTCAGAATCATCCGCGTGGCTGGGCTTTTTGAAATTAACATAGAGCACATCAGCCTCCTTATCATAAGTCGTCCAAATTCTTTCGTGAGGAATCTCCAATAACTGAGGTACGAGCGTCAACATTCTCTTTACCTCTAATGCGGCCATAGCCTTTTTCTCCTATCAAGCTGTTTTTTTCGCTTTGTTAAAAATGCAGTGATTACAAATCCATCCTTTTTGCTTAACTCCCTGTAAATTACTACCATATATTTATCTTTTTCTATTTCTTTTATGGCCAAACACTCGCCAGCCCTTCCTTCATAAATCTCTTCGGGTTCCTCTACTGTCTCGAGGACTTCAAAATAATAACCTGCCATTTCCGAATGTTCTTCTGTAATATGAAACCATCTATCCTCTGGCAATCTTATGGACACATTGTTTTTAGATTTGGCTACATCCATACAAGCCTTCATACTCTATGATATTTGCGCTGCGGCTTGGTTGACCAGGAATAGTACGGCCATTCGGACGGCTAAGCCATTGGTCACCTGCTGGAGGATGACACTATTTTGGCCGTCAGCGACTTCGCTTTCCATCTCTAAGCCGCGATTTATCGGCCCAGGGTGCATAACCAGGATGTCCGGCTTTGCCCTTTTCATACGGTCGACGGTTAGGCCGAAATAGTGCGAGTATTCGCGGATAGAAGGGAAGGGGTTGCCGCCGAGCCGTTCAAACTGGATGCGAAGCATATTTATCACATCGACCTTTTCGATAACTTCATCAAGAGAGTAACTGACACTGACCGGTAGCTGGCCCACTTCCGCTGGGATAAGTGTCGGAGGGCCAACAAATATGACCTCCGCCCCGAGTTTGGTCATCGCCCACATATCACTGCGGGCGACCCGAGAGTGCGCTATATCGCCGACAATCGCAATCTTCAGGCCCTCGAGGCTGCCTTTTATTTTACGAATAGTGTAGACATCTAAAAGGCCCTGTGTAGGGTGCTCACAATATCCATCGCCGGCATTGACCACGCAAGCATTAATGTTTCTGCTCAAAAACTTCGGCGCCCCCGCGGCGCTGTGTCGAATTACAACAATATCAATCCCCATCGCTTCGAGGTTTCTTGCCGTATCCAACAGCGTCTCGCCTTTACTAACGGAGCTGGTTTTCTGGGTAAACTCTATAACGTCGGCACTCAATCGACTGGCAGCCAGGGCGAAGCTATTGCGGGTACGCGTGCTGTCTTCGAAGAATAAATTAACCACGACTTTACCTCGCAGTGGCGGGGCTTTTTTGACCGAGCGAGTGCTTATCTGCTCAAAGCCCTGGGCGGTATCAAGAATATATGTAATTTCTTCAGCGCTTAGTTCTCGCAGGCCGAGCAGGTGTTTGTGCTGCCATCGGAATCCCTTATTTTTCTTTATATAGGCCATGACATCGTTCCTTGTAGCTCGATTTGCTACTCGATAACCACTTCGTCTTTCCCGTCTGATTCAGAAAGAAAAACCTGCACCAATTTGCCGGGGGCAATATCGGTTTTATAGCCGGCGTAATCAGCCTGTATCGGGAACTCTCTGCCGACCCTATCAACGAGGACCGCTAACTTTATTGCCTTTGGTCTGCCTAAATCTATAAGGGCGTCCATTGCTGCGCGCGTGGAGCGACCAGTGTAAAGCACGTCATCGACCAAGATAATAATTTTATCGTTTACATCGAAGCCTATCTCGGTGGTTCGAACCTGCGGCTGGTCCGTACTCTGCGGCGAGTTCAAATCGTCCCGGTAAAGCGTTATATCTAGCGTTCCAGACGGCACATCCTTGTGTAGCTTACGTGATAATCGGCTCGACAGCCTTTGGGCGAGGATCTCGCCTCTGCTGCGAATTCCGACTGTGGCAATATCCAGCTCGCGCGAGGTTTGCGAAATGATACGGCTTGCTAAGTCATCGAGGATCTGCTTAATTTGTTTGGAATTCAAAATCACTCTCATAATTTTTTAACCTTGAACTAAATGTAACCAAATCTTGGCTGAGTATAACAATTAATGCCCGATAAGGCAAGATTTCTAAGCCAATTTTCCAATATTGGCCTTTTCAATACTAAAAATGCTGGAATCGTATGGGATGATTTGATATTTTACTTGAAAATAAAATCGCTTTGTGGTATCATAATAGCAAGAATTTGGAGGCAGGATATTACAAACCAAGGAGGTTGGCAACGGGGTGGGCAGCTTTGTTCTTTGAGATTTTATCGCCACCTGTGGAGTTTTTGAATGTTACAATCCGCTAAAAAAATGCCGACAATGGCCCTGACAGCGTGCCTGGCAGTACTGCTGGTAGCTACCAGCGCCTTTGCTGCAGCAGAAGGGCTACAGACCGATAAGGTGTTTCAGCCACGGGCGTTAAATCACGCTGGGATTAATGCCTTACGACAGATAGACCCTGGCTTGACAGGCTCTGGCGTTAAATTCGCTGTTATTTGCCGAAGCACAAGTTATGTCAATGGCGAACCACAAAATGATTACCGCCCCAATGTCGAGCATAACTGCTTTAGAGCTGAGCAGTTCGCTTTCCACGACCGGGGCAATCCATCGCCGGGCATTTCGTCTCATTCGACAGCTATTTGCTCCATTCTATTCGGCGAGGACCCTGATACCTCTGATCCGCATCTGGGACAATTCTATTATCAAGGCGTAGTGCCACAAGCTCGGGCAAATATCTATGAATTCTGGTACTTCCTGAGCAATAACGTATTTCATAATTCGTCCCCTGATGTGGATATTTTAATCGCCGAGTTTGGCTGGCAATTTGAAGATTGGTGGACCAGGGGCATTGAATCATTAGCTGAGAACTACGGCCTTATGGTCGTGGCGGGTATAGGCAACGGCTCCAGTGCCTGTGACCCACCTTTATATCCCGGTGCGGCGGCTAACGTCATCGGGGTAGGTGTGGTTGATTCCGTAAACACCCAAAACCTTGTCACCAATCTGGCCCATTTCTCTCTGGTCTATCCGGAGCATTCCAGTTTAGGCCCAACTGCAGATGGGCGATGTAAGCCGGATATCGTTGCTCCTGGCCATTGCCTGGCGGCTAAGGCAACTGACCCTGATGGCTATGAACCGACCGGCAATTGCTCAAGTTTCTCGACCCCAATTGTTGCAGGGACAGTTGGCTTACTGGTTCAAAAGGCCAAACAGCAGCCTAACTTGAGTTTGGCGGTCTCGCCAAAAGGTGGCAACTG
>Ga0315312_1001233_pt1 | contig 20950 bp, 23 predicted proteins | sample TDP7_MG_FD_203629 | JGI IMG/M metagenome (GOLD analysis project Ga0315312, IMG submission 203629) | Freshwater sediment microbial communities from Lake Towuti, South Sulawesi, Indonesia - TDP7 | ecosystem: Environmental > Aquatic > Freshwater > Lake > Sediment | place: Indonesia: South Sulawesi... | reverse complement strand
ATCTACGAGATTTTGAAATTTTGAGACTTAAAGAAATCGGTCACATGGACGAAGAAAAGCAGGGAACATCTGCTGTAAAATTTCTTTCAAGTGATGACAAAGGCTACATTGTGGAAGTCACAGTAAAGGATAAAGAATCAAACAAATTCATAACAGAAGAGCGTAGGATACCGCCTATAACTGTTTTGAGCAGTACCACAAGAGTAGTTCTCGATCCTCAATATGTGCGAAGGAACTGGATATTTAATCCAGATGAAAGTGAAGATCAAACAATTAGGGTTTGTCTATGGAAAGCGAAATTAGAGAGAGAAAAGTCTGAGGTTGCGCTAGGATTAAGAACGCTAACGAGCCGTGACTTCAGTGAAGAAGTTCTAAAAAGCCTAGTGAACCATTTGGAACCCTGCGCAGTGGTTATTCCATTTCCAGAGTCTTTAATCGAAGTCCTGAATACGAAGAATCTGAGAGTAAGAGGCGACTATTCCAAGGTCTTAGTTTTCATCAAGTTGTATGCGTTTCTAAATCAGAATAGGCTACCAAAAGTCGAAAAAGAGAAAGGAAAAATAGTTTTCGTAACTCCAGATTTATGTATTGAGGCACTGCGAACTATACAGAAACCATTAATCAGCATGTCCTCAAACTTAGAGGCTAGAACACGCAAACTGATAGAAGTTTTTAAGGAACTGAAACTTAACAACGAAGGCACTTCCGTAGGCATGAATGAAAGACAGAAAATAGCTATAAAAGTAGGCAAAAGCGAGAAAACCATAAGAACCTATTTAAATGAATTGGAAGTGGCAGGCTACGTAAGTAGTGACGAAAAGAAACCAAAAACTTTCGCTCTGCTTTATGACGTAGAAGATATAGAAAAAAAATCAAGTGGAATATCGGCAAAATTAGAATCTGACGATTCCTTGATTATTAAAATGAATGAAGAGGCTCAAAAATGGTTTAAATCGCTATTGGAAATCGGAAATCTATGGGTAGGAGTGGATAAGGAAAGTTTCCTTTCCCCATACAAACAAGACACACATATGCCTAAATTTCCGATTTCCGATCCACAACTAAGCATCATTCAATCTCCTTTAAGTGAGATAACCTCAGAAAATCGTCAGAATGCAAAATTGCCAATTTCTAACTTAGAACTAGAAGAAAGGCTAAGGCAATCTTGGAGTAAGGGAACACAAGACGCTTTCATAACGCTGATCGCCAAAACCAAGCCATGTAGCCTAGAAGAAGCAAAGCGACTCTATGCGAAATGGCTTGATGAAGGCTTAGTCGTTTTCGATCCTGATGGCTTTCTGATACTTTTGTGAGGCGAACAGTAGAATGACTTTAAAGGCTTTGATTATTAAAGATGATAAAGGCAAACTCGGAGACTTGGAAGATGTCATTCGGATAGCCAGATCTGAAGGAAAGAAGGTTTTCCGCACAGATCAGAATGTTCTCGTAAAACGCATTTACCCTGAGAGTTTCGGGTTTGTTGTAGTTGTGGAATGCGAGGGTTGTTCAAACAAGCCTGTCGCAGGCGAAAAAGAAAATGAAACTTGACTGAGGGAAAGGCTGCTTCCTCAAACAAAAGCATACTTGGCAAAAGTGAGTCTAAAATGGGAAGTCGGAGCGTTACTTCGCTTGCACAGTCCCCTAAACAGCCAGTAGAGAATACTACGTATATATCGAGCCATCATATACGTAGTAAACAGTCACCAGCATGCCCAGAATGCACTTCGCGAAAAATCTGGAAAGACGGCTTACGCTACACACCGAATGGCGACGTACAACGTTATCTTTGCCGTGGCTGCGGCTACCGCTTCTCACCTAAAGACAACAATGCTCTCTCCAAACCATTTTATATGCCCTCAGGCAAAGGTTCTACATGCCAAGTAGGCGCTACGCATTCGCCTAGGCGAGTGAAAAACTTGGTCACAGTGGAACCGCTTAAAGATGGGCTTGCGGGAGCCACAAAGACACGGCAAGAAGCCAAAGGTAAGCTTGCAGAGTTCACTTGGTATATGCAGAAACAAAACTACAGCAAAGAAACGATAAGAGGCTACAGTAACGCCTTGAGAAATCTAGTCAACATGAGTGTCGACCTCTTCAATCCAGATAACGTAAAAGAAGCCTTAGCCAAAATGCAGGTAGGAGATTCCAGAAAACATTTTATAGCTGCCGCGTACACGCTTTTCCTTAACATCAATGGTTTAGCATGGGACCCACCAAACTACAGAAAAAGCCGAAAATTGCCATTCATACCGACAGAGCGAGAACTTGATGACTTAATCATGGGATGCGGTAAGAAGACTGCTGGTTTCCTTCAAACACTAAAAGAAACAGCCATGAGGAAGGGCGAAGCTTCAAAACTGAAATGGGCTGATGTAGATCTAGAAAGAAAAACAATAACACTCAACGATGCAGAAAAGAATGGAAACCCTAGAATATTCGAGATAAGCAACAAACTTGTCAGCATGCTTGCGTCATTACCAAGGAAAAACGAGTACATCTTCGGGACACCTAGCAAAGTAACTAGAGGAGTGGTCTTCTATAAAGAACGCAAGACCTTAGCACATAGACTTGGAAACCCGAGACTCCTAAGGATAGCCTTACACACTTTCAGACATTGGAAAGCGACAATGCTTTACCATGAAACGAAGAATCCAATATTAGTCAAGGAATTTCTTGGACACCAAAATCTAGACGCAACTCTACTCTATATACAACTGGACAAATCGCTGTTCAGAAATGATTCAGACGACTTTGAGGTCAAAGCAGTGAAGGACCCTGAGGAAATCAAAGGATTGATAGAGGTAGGATTTGAGTATGTCTGTGAAAAGGATGGTCTGCTGTTCTTTCGGAAGCGAAGGTAACGAAGAAATGCATCTGAAACACGGAAAATGAAATTGAAATATTGATTTCTGCTTCATAATGCATTTTTATTATGACTTAGATGCATGTTCTTGAGAAATGAAAAAGACTTTGGTCGGTGAAAAACTGTGTCATCAATTGAAGGTTTTGCGGTTTTGGCTAATATGTTAATCATAGGTGGAGTAGGCGGCTATTTCACTGGATATATACTTAAGAGACTTGTCAAAATATTGCTAATAGGGCTTGGAATTCTAATCCTTCTATTAGCGTCATTGGCGTTTTTGGGTACTATAAATGTAAATTATGAAGGACTTTTCACTGGAATAGCGAATCTAATTGATCCTCAACAAGTATCAATGATGGTGCAAGCAATAACAAGCAATATACCATTATTAGCAAGCTTTGCAGTTGGGTTTCTTTTAGGAATTGGAAAACAATAGCGAATCTCAAACGCTTTCTTTTTCTTTTTTTACAAAATCAGAATCTAACTGTGCATAAATTTTTAAACGTAAACGTTCACATATACCATCTTTGATTCAGCATTAATGCAGGCATGTTTAGAAAAAGGTGTATATTAGTTTGGAAGAGGTGTTGGAAAAGTCGTTGAAAGAATTTTTCTTGATGCAGTTTGAGACATTTGGTCAAATTGAAAATGCTTTAGAACTTATTTTTTCTCCTTCGGCTGCTTCGGTAATTCTGCATACTGCAGCGATGAAATGTGGTGTACATTCGTATGAGAGGATAAGCAAAGTGGCAAAAACTAGGCAAGATATGCTTAATCAGCTTTCTAGAATGAAACGTGAAGAAAATTGGGGAGAAATCTTTTTTATCGGTGTTGATTTTAAGCGTGGAAATGGAAAAATCAGGATAGATAATTCTTTTGAGGCGGTTGCTAGGAAAAGTAATCCGCTTGGCTGCTACTTTTTTAGAGGTTTCTTGACTGGTTTTCTGTCGGAACTTTTTAAGAAATCTATTACGGTTACTGAAGATAAGTGTATGAGTAAACGGAGCCCACACTGCGAATTCACGTTTCAATGACGATGTAGCAGAGTTAAAAGTTAGAGTTTTGTAAATTTATTGGTTCGTGGCTGAAGTCTGTCTAGCAAAAGTCTATAGACCCCCCTTATATATAGATGGCTAATGGGCAAAGTAGTTATTCCAAGGCAATAGTGATCTCGGTAAGAGATGGTGAGATTATCATGAAACCCAAGCCTAGAAGCTACACAGAATATATGAGAGGGCTTTATAAGAATCTCTGGAAAGATGTCGAGGCAACTGAATACATTGAAAAGGAAAGGAAATCATGGACACAACGAAATCAGTAAAATCACTTCCCGAAAAATATTTTGGCATAGGTATAGACACTATGCTTTCATCTAATAAAGCCTCCAAATGCTCTTCAGATAGCAGCGTCACTTGATGAAGGTGCAAAGGCTTTTGTGACAAACGATGAAAAACTGAAGCAAATTGAGGAAATTGACATCATAGCTATGAAGCATGTGCTAGGCATACAATAACCCTGTCTTTACCATCGTCTGCCTTCCATAGATATGACGTTGCATAAAGGAAGTTAGAGAAAGGTGACTACGCTGTTATGCCGAGTTATAGCTGGAGATTCAGCACAAATACAAGCCCAATAAAATTCTAAAATGGCTTCATACACATATTGTATTGCTTAGAAACTTGCTTGAGACTTCTCATTCTAAAAGAGTGAGTGTTACCCGTGCGTAAACTATTTAATACCTAATATCACACAACATTGAAGGAAAACGATAACTCTGGAAGCCTAGGAATGGATTTAGAAAAGCTTGAAAAATTGGCTAAATTAGTTCTCGAAGATGTGTCTGATTCAAGTATTTCTAATTACAGTCTTATTTATTATCCTCATATACGAGCAAAAGTTAAGAATTTAATGAGTGCTGCTTACAAATGCCTTCCAGAATACAAAGAATTGTTCACATTCACTGTAGATTCTTCCTATCCATACCAGGCTCGTTCCATAATCGAGCATCTCTTAGAGATCATAGGAATTGAAAGAGAAAGCGAAGCAAAGATTAAAGAAGGGAGAATTTTTGAAAGTGCAAATGAAAAACTAAAACAAGCTGGTATTTCTTTTCAAAATAACGATTATTCCTCTACTATTCACAATCTCAATACATCTCTGGAACTAGTTCTGAAAGATAAGATTGGAATACCTACAACGATTACAACAATAAATACCTCAACAATAATTGACATTTTGGCAAAATACAAGGTCGAAACATATCTCTACCTACTTGAAGCAAAGAAGCATATACTCGGGATTGACAATAAGATAAAGCATCAAGGTTATTCACCATCAAAGATTGACTGTATTAATGGCATAAAGGCAATGGAAGAACTGATTTCTAAGCTGAGAGACAAAGAGATAAAATTAACTGACGAAGTAAAAAACAAAATATACGAAGGTCTCTAAAGCGAACATTCTCTGATATCTGTGCTAGATAAAACACCTTATTTAGTAGTTTATTTTCTATATCTTGACACTTCAAAACAGAGGATTTGCCCCAATTGCTGATTAAAGAGATAATCCTTGAAAACTTCATGTCCTACGAATACGCTAGGATACCCTTTCAATCAGGCGTCAACCTAATCTGCGGACCAAACGGCTCAGGCAAATCCTCCATACTATTAGCTGCATCAGTAGCCTTAGGACAATCATACACTGAAAGGTCCAAAAAGTTAAGCGATTTAATCCGCTGGGGCAAAGACCAAGCAAGAGTCACACTAGTATTAGACAATACGCACAAAAGCGGACGCAGACCAGTTCAAAAAATCAACAAAGACCAAATCTACCTAACACGCATACTAAGGCGAGACGGAAAATACTGGTCTGAACTAGAAAACAGGGCAGCATCAAAAGACGATGTTAAGAGACTATTGTCGAAATTCGGCGTAGACCCAGAAAACATGCTCATAATAATGCATCAAAACATGGTAGAAGAATTCACAGTGCTTCCGCCTCAAGAAAAATTAAGAATTGTTGAAGCCGCCGTGGGTTTTGAATCCTACCGTGAAAATGTTCTTAAAGCACAGAAAAAGCTTAGCCGCATCCTAAGCGAAGAAGAATCTGTCAGCAAACTTCTAGAATCTGCAGAGCAAACACTAAACTATTGGAGAGAACAATACGACCGCTACCAACAGAAAAAACAGCTGCAAATAAAACGCCGATTCCTAGAAAGAGAACTAGCATGGGCAGAAGTAGCAAAAAGACAGCAAATCACAGAAGAAATAAAGGACCAAATCCAAGAAAGACAAAAAGCAATCTCACAAATCGAAAACGAAATTAAATCAGCAAATAGCCAATTAATCAGTCTTCAAACAAGGTTGAAAGAATTCAAAGAAGAATGGCACAAACTCTACGAAAATAGGCTATTATCAGAACGTGCACAAGCAAAAACTGAATCAACAATTTCAATGGTAAACGAAGCCATAGAAGAAACCCACACATGGATGGAAACCTATCAAGACAACGTAAAAGAGTGGCTCAACAAAATTGAACAGTTCGAATCAATGCTACAAAGAAACCCAGAACCCACAGACTTCAAAGCCCAACTAACAGAAATAAGAAACGCCTACGAAAAACTAGAAGACACATGGACTCAAAGACTCAAAAACAAAAATGAAAGCCTAAAAGGAACAATTGAAAAATCAAACGAAGAACTAGAAAAACTAGCCAGCCAAATCGCAGACATTAAGGCAAAAATAGAACACTTAAACCTTGAAATCGAAAGCCTAAACAACAACACAGTTGACCAGAAAATCAACTTAGCCCTACTCCAGTATAAGGAAGAGAACCTAAGAAAGGGCATTGAAAAACTTGAAAAAGACCTCAAACTCTCGCTGGCAGACTGTGAAGAATTTAGAAAGAAAGCAGAAGAAATGGGGCCACAAATAGTGCCAATGAAAAGCGTCGCAGAAATCTTAGATGAAATCCGAGTCACAGACGGTCACATTGCCGCCCTCGCAGACGTCTCTGAAGACATTGAACGAATGTACGAATCCTACTCCAAACTCTACCTAGAACTAAAAGAAAAGGCTAGAATTGTCGAAGAAAACCGTGAAAAAGCCCTGGAAGAAGTAAAAACCCGAATGGAAGCTTGGAAAACAGTCATAAAAAACCTTCTGGAACACGTTAACATTCAGTATCAAGGGATCATTTCGCTTGCTCAGGCAACTGGAGAAGTTCGATTAACCGATGAACAAGACATAGAGTTAGCAGGACTAGAAATCCTTGTCGGGTTCAAAGGAGCCAAGCCACTGCCACTTAATGCCCACACACAAAGCGGCGGAGAACGAAGCACAGCAACCATGACCTTCCTCCTGGCACTGCAACAACATGTCAAATCACCCTTCAGAGCCGTAGACGAATACGACATCCACATGGACCCGAGAAACAGAGAAGTAATAGCCAACCTACTGGTCTCCTCAGTCAAGGGACTAGATGCCCAATATCTGGCAATTACGCCAAGCCAGTTAACTTTCACAGGCAACGACGTGCACGTTATAACAGTGCAGAATATTGAAGGAAAGTCAATAGTCAAAGAGGTTGCCTAATTGTCCTCGAAAAGGCAAAAGAAAAAACTGGGCACAGAGCATCTTCAAAGAGTAATCGACTTATGCAAATCTGTAGAAGACAAAGGACTTGACCCATTTATTGTAGATGTTGACGACATCATAAGAATTGTCAGAGAATACTTCCCAGAGTGGGAGTCACCAGAAGAACTATGCTTAGACGCGGAGGCTGTCCACGAGCTTGCGTCGCTAATAAAACTTCAAAGCGACTGGGTAAAACATAGATCCACATCCCTCTACACTGACCCATTTCTACTCGAGGAAAAAATAAGAAAAATGGGCAAGATAGAACTTGCCACACTATTTCTCAAAGTCTGGCATCCTCTCATAGAGCTGGAGCAAATATCTCCAAACAGCCTAACCGAAGCCATCAAATACTGGCAAAATCTTCTCCCACTCAATGAAAGATGGCTAAAAACCGCTCCCTTTGAAATAGAAACTGGAACCGCGACTCGTGAGGAGTTGCTTGAACAAAGAATACTTGCTGAAAAAACCTTCTCCACACTGTTAGAAGCTTCTTGGGAAGAACTAAAGCAGAAAGCTGGAAACGAAGGCAAGATTCGATACTGGGATTTTGTTGGCGCTGACACTTATGAAGAGACGATAAATCGAGCTTACATGACTAGTTTTCTTGTGACATATGGATACGCAACCTTAGAGGTGCATCGTTTAGAAGAAGAATTATTCATAAAACCGTATGAAAAACCAGTTTCCCTCCTCGGAAAAAAACAGTTGATTTCTATCCCTGTCTCTGTAAGCGTCGATGAATGGGCTAAATGGAAAAGAGGCGAACAAAGTTGAAGAAGAAGGCAATTTATGCAAGAAAAATTAAGAGAGCAGCGCATCTCCTCTTTTATAGGCGCCATAAAAAACCAGGCGTGAAAGGATGGGAATTAAGAAAACGACTTGGATCTGACTATCCGAAAGTTTTGGGCATCCTTGACAGTTACTTGGAAAATTTGGATTTGCAAGTGAAAACAGTCTTCGAAGAGGAGCCAACAGTGGAAAAGCCAACCCTTGAGCAGTTGGATCGAGCGCGTTTCTACATTGTTCTCAGGGGCGGATTAACTCCTAAAGAATCTAAGATGATGGGCTGGCGCATCGACGACATCGCAGGTTTGGTTACAGCTATTTCCTACATTATATCAAAGAAAGGGAAAGCTCCACGTGAAGAGATAGAAAAACTTCTGAGAGATAAGCTTCCAGGATGGAGAGTGGACATAAATATGAATCGTTATATTAGGTCTGGGTACTTGGCCGAAGACGAAAACAAACAATTGTATCTTGACTGGAGAACACGTGCAGAAATAGATCAAAAAATTTTGGTCGATTTACTTTTAGGAATTGAAAGCTGAAAAATTACTTCCTAACTTTCCTATAGACAATAACAACTATGTTGACTATTATTATGGCGCCAAGAATCAGAATTGGGCTGTCAATCAATTTGTCTTCTAGAAGAGGAGGCATTTCAAAAGTCAGCGTGTCTCCAATGGCGTTGATATTCATTGCTGCTATGGGCAAAATGAAGTAAAAAGATGCGTCAAATGGTGCTGCGCCAGCAGTAGAATTATAGTAGAAAGCTGAATGTACATTGCCGTTCACAGTGTAGTTGATCCTTTGCCACGTAGATATCGGCGTGGCGAAGTACGTGGCAAAGTCTAATGTAAATGCATTCGTAAGTTTGACGTCGAATCTTATCCAGTTTATCTTCGCATTGTAGGTTCTAGATAATGTTGCTTTGTTGAGGGTGTAGCTCAAAATATCTAGACCTTCCAAATAGAATTCGATATGTATCGATTTTTCATCGTCATTGAAGATGTCGGCGGAGGTTTGGCTCCATGAGACTTTCTTTAGGTTTTGTTTTTCCAGATTCCCTATAATAGTGCGTGGAATACTTGTGCTGTTGAATATTTCTGGATTCGCCTTAATCTCATAATACATAGTGGAGTTGAGGTTTCTAAAGTCAAAAGAGACATGGAAACTGTCATTTATGAGCGCTTCAAGAGTGATTGATGCATAGACAGGTGCAACCAAGCCTACCAAAAGAAGACACAAAAGTGATGCTGGAACAAAAATTTTCATACTTTTTTCTCCATCTTCTCAATACTGCTTCAAATGTTCTTAGATATACTTACTGGATTGGATAAAAACCTTTATTCATTTTCCCATACAAAATCCTTCGCCAGTTATGATTGGGGTTACTAAAAAATGAGCAAAATAATAGATGCATTAGTTTCACATGTTTCATCTAGACCTCAAAGGGTAAAAACAGTTTTTGTCGGTCAACGCTTTATAGCTGTAAGGCTTGTCTCTGGCTGTGTCGGACTTGCCTTAACTCCATTGAAACCATTCGATTCCTGTATCGGAATGTCTAATTCTTCAGGCTCCTTCACAAAATATGACACATCAGAGCTAGCAAGATTCTGCTTATCAAATAATTCATTCATGAAGGCTATAGGATTGGCAGCCATAAACGCTGTTTTGCAATATGACCTCAAAAAAAGATCAGACTTCATTGAAGGCGATTTTCTGAATATTTTAGAAATTGAGCCAAAAGACACGGTGGCAACAATCGATTATTATACAACAAAGATAGGTGTTTTGAGACGGACAAAATTGATGGTTTTTGATGACAGACTTGCTGGGAAAAGAAAGGATTTTCAAATATTGTCTATTTCAAGATTGCGAGAAGAACTTTCCAACGCTGATGTTGTTATTTTTCCGCCAACTTTTATTGACCAAATTGATAAGATTAGGAAGTGGGCTTTAAGGGCACGAGAGTTGGTATTGGTTCATCCGACTACTCCGCCTTTGCCTGAGCCATTCTTTGAACATGGTGTGACGTTAGTGGCTTCAATGAAAATTTTAGATGCAGATTCGCTTATCAGATATGTAATGGAAGGCGCTGGAACAACATTGTTCAAGAGATTTTGTAAGAAAATTGTCTTCAAACTCGATAAGTCATGAATCATGTAACATTCTATTTTCTGAGGATGCTTTGAAGAGTGAAATTTCTTCATAGACTTTTATGAAGTTTAGTCCCTTGCTGGTTGTGTGATAAAATTCATCGTTACTTTCTAGGAGACCTCGATCATTTAATAGTTCCAGATACGCTTTGAGTTGACCATAGCTTAGCTTGGCCTTATACATTATGTGGGTTTTTCTCTTGCCGCCTCTTGCTATTTTTAAAATGTCCAATACAATATCATGCTTGTCTCTTCTTTTTGATCCAGTCTCCATCCTTATCACGATTAAATTTAGAGGGTCCTTTCGAGCGAGCAGCACCAATATATATTGCTTACGCCGTAAGTAATAAACATTCGTGTCAAACGATACTGAAAATATGTCAATTAATGGAAGTGATTTATGCAATTCTGAATCATGGCTTCAGTAAATGAATATGTAATAAGATAGTTTTCAAATTAAGAAATTTCTGCTCACTCACTTTTTCATCCTCATGGAGAGATTAAATTATTGACTTGCTCCATTCTTTATAAGCCTCGTATATTCTTCTTAATTCCCTAACAGGATTTTGATGTTCGTCAACTCTTAAGTCGAGGAATGGACGAGTTTCAATCTGTCTTTCACCCACGACTAATAGGGCGGCTGATACCTTTCCTCTTTTGTCTCCTCCAGCCTTTTGACCTGCTTCTAACGCTTTCATCAGTCTTTCAGATAGTTCTCCTTCCGAATTTTCAAATGTGTCAGCCATTGCTTCAATAACTTTGCTTCCTACAAGCATGTTACCCGCAACTGCATAGTTCTTTCCAACAAGATGTCCTTTCCAATTAGTTGTTTCTTTGCCGATGAAAGCAGCTGTTCTTCCGTCTTTGTCTATGATTGTTACTTGCCTCTTCTCTCTGTTCTCATCTTCTTTAAGCATTGCTGCTAAGGCTGTTTGTGGAGAAAAACCCATTTTTAAAAGTTGCAATCCCTTTATCCCATAAGAAATTTCCGTTGAGGCTTGAGTTGCGATGGCGCCAACTCCTTCTTCTGCATGAGGAACAACGCTTCCAACAGCGGGAACAGCTGTGGCAACACAAACGCCTAAAGCAGAAGTTTTTGCGCATCTAGCTATGATGGAAAAAGTTGCGAAATATCTCAATAGGATTCTCTCCTAAACTATTGTACCTACGTTTCTTATTTATTTATGTAGGATACTAAGATGGATGCATTCAACTATTATTTTAGAAGTCTCTTGACTTCACGGATGATCTGTCTAGAGGCTTCATGCATAAATCGTATAAAGCAAGATTTCCTAGAAATTTGAACGAAATTAATTAAAAATAAACTCGTCGATTAACAGCGTTGAGGAAAGACTACCATATGAAATTCATAGTTAAATTTGCAAAAACAGAATATCTCATCGTTATCTTGATATTACTCATTGGATTTGCTTTCTACCTATTCATTTTAACGAGACAGTCACTAATCTATGGAATAGACGGTCCATACTACCTAATCCAAGTTAGAAACTTGCTTGAAAATGGACAACTTGCGTTTGGGGATCCACCACTTTCCTTCTTTTTATTTGCTTTTTTCACGTTGCTTGCTGGAGGCGATTTGACTCTTGGAGTTCGAGCTGGCGTTGCTTTCTTCTCTGCGCTTTCAGCAGTGCCGCTTTACTTCTTAGTTAAGAAGATATCACAAAATAGGTATGCAGGCTACATATCCATGCTTGCATGCATTTTCTCCGCGCCTCATATTCGAATGATGAATGACCTTTTGAAAAATGTTGTCGGCGCGTGTTTTCTTCTATTCTTCGCCTACTACCTTCATAACATGACTTTTAGTAGTGAGAGAAGACACAAAAATCTATTCTTAGCCTCTTTCTTTCTTGTTTTGACTGGAGCAACTCATGCACTAGATTTTGGTGTTGCTCTTCTGTTTTTAGGTATTTACCTCGCGTTGGCTTTGGTATTGAAAGTGAACAGACGGTTGCTACTGAAGGATGTAGGCATCATGTCATTAGTCTTAGGCTCTTTCATTACAGCTGCTTTCATGGTGTTTCCTTCTCTTTTTTCTAGTTTTTTCAAAGGTTTTGCTTTTCTAGAAGATCTTTTTTCGGCGTCAGGTCAAGATGCTCCAATTTTCTTTCTTTTTGATCTACGGGGTGGAGGTCTCATTCTTCCAGTTCTTTTGGTTGGAGTAGTCTTAATTGTGTTTGAATGGAGAATGAAGAACAAGGAAGCCTTTTTAGCTCTTATGGCTGTAGTGATTATTGGGCTGCTGCTCTCTCTTCCGTTTATTCCTCCAGAATGGTTGTGGAGATTTTTGCTAATGGAATTTATTCCTATTGCAATCATTTTGGGTTATAGTGCTTCTAAAATGGGACAGAAAATAACATTGGCAATCTTCTTAATCATTGTCCTGTTTCCTTTGGTTCTGCAATCTGTTGAGGCATCTAGGCAGATGGGTCCAACAATAAATGAAAACGGCTACTACGAATTAATGTGGATGACGGAGCACGTGATTCCATCCGACTCTGTCATCCTAGTTGATCCCAAAATAGGCTACTGGATTCAATATACAACTCGAAGAGACGTGGCACGTGCCATATCTCAGAACCTTTGGCAATCCTACGATCATGTGCTCTTCTTAATTCAGAAAGTGCATGGTCAACAACATCCTATACCGCCGGGTGCGATACTCCCTCCACTTTTTGACGGAGAAGACTTTGTGTTATTTGAATTGCACAGACCGCCGGCATAGATTAAGCTTTTTCTAATGTCTTTGAGCGTTCATCTTCCCAGTAGGGGCGGGTTCTCAAATACTGAATCTTGGCTTTCAACAAGTCCATGTAAAAGTCTTCTTCGCTCGTATGCATTTTCCCAAGTATTCTGAAAGCGGTTTCTGGTCCAACTCCCTTTACTTGAAGGGCTATCAACGCTTTTTTACCATGGCTCAAAATCAAGTCTGCAGTTCGTCTGGCATGTGCTAACTGCTCCAACTCTTCTGCAACTAACTTTTCTCCTGCTTTTCTTCGATTAAGAATGCTAAGAATCTGGTTTGAGTCTTGATACTGGTAGAGAGACGCTAAGAGTCTTTCGCCACATTTCTCGCATGTTGGCTTTTCTGGCAATTCACGAACGCATTTTTCTGCAGTCCAGTTCCCGCATGAGAGGCACAAGAGTATTGCTTTCCTCGCCAAAATCGTTCGTTTCATCCGTTCAATATTGCTAAGTAGAACACGTTCAGGTGCCATAAATTCTGGCACTTCAGAGTATTTCGCGAAAATGGGGTATGCTAGCGGTGTTGGATTTTCTAGGCGAAGCAGTGTGCTGATTTTTATTTTTCCTTCCCCTAGATTCTTCATAATCTTCTTCACGGATGGGATGTCAACTTTTTCTGTCATGGCTTCTCGAATTGTTTCGTCGTAAATGGGTGTTTTCTCAAATCTTCTCGGCAACTGTGCTAGAGCTTCGGTTCCCATTGTTCTTCCCCGTGGAAGTGCTCCAAACCTTTCAGCAACAAACTTCATCTTGTAGGAGAACGGAAAACGAGATTTAAGAAAATCTTCAAACGCTTTATCTGTCTCTTCTGAGGTCAATCTGAAAAGCAGAGACGGCATTTTATCCAAATCTTGAATCTGTGCTTTTCTGGGCATTTCTATTAGGATGCGGTAGCCGTCATTCCACCAACCTGTAATTAGTTCATGGTCAGAAAGGATAGAGTCGAAAATGCAGCCTAACGTCTTGTTTACAACTTCGCCGAAACAGGCGTGAACAACAATGTATCTGTCAAAGGCTTCTATCAGAATGTGGTCATGCGTTGGAAGAGGAACTCCATGCCTTAAATGTTCATCAATCTCTTTAGTCGGCTCAATCAAAGTGGACTTGTCTGTAGAGAATTTTTTCGCAAGTTCTTCTGCCACAACTTCAACGGCCTTTCCTTCTTTCAATTCTTTAGCTATTTCTTCTCGAAGCTGACCTACTTCTTGAGCAAGTGTAAACGGCACTGGTAATATTTCACCGTCCCATCCTGGAATAGCTGCTAACTTGTCTTCTGAAGGCACGACATAGACCGTGCCAGTTTCATCTTCTATCTGAACGATTCGCCACACCTTTCCCTTACAAATAAAATTTAGCCCTACGCGTGCTCTCAAAGCCATGAACTCATCGCCCAAAGTGCCAATAGTGCGATCAGAAATTATGTCAACTATAGGATAGCGTCTTTCATCTGGTATCATGGAAAGGTTCTCGTAATAGTAAGGTCTTGTTTTTCGCGTTCTCTTCAACGTATCATCTTCAATCCAAATTTCTCTGAGCCTACGTAAATACTCTGTGACATCTAAGAGTTTAGCCTCAGAAATGTCGCGGTAAGGGTAGGCTCGATGTAAAATTTCCATAATCTGCTTAATGGTTGCTTGCTTTTTGTCCATTAAGATTCCAGCGATTTGATGAGCCAAAACGTCTAAGGCATTTTCATGGATTAAGAGAGGTTCTAAACGGTTCTTGTAGGCTCTTTCTACGGCGGATATGGCTTCTAAAGTATCGTCTGGAAAAGCTGTGATGACAATGCCCTTTGAAATGAGGTCAAGCTTGTGCCCACTTCTACCCACACGTTGAATAAGACTGCTCACCTGTCTCGGTGAGAGATATTGAATTACTAGGTCTACATGTCCTATATCTATTCCAAGTTCTAAGGTGCTGGTGCAGACGATAGCCCTTAGGCTCTTAGCCTTAAATTGATCCTCAATGAAACTTCTTTCCTCTTTTGACAATGAGCCATGATGAACTGCGATATCTGAGGTGAGTTGATTGAACTTGTGCCCTAGCATCTCGGCGTTTGTTCGACTGTTTACAAAGATTAGAGTCGAAGTGTGGCTGTTTACCAAATCCAGTATGTGTCTTATCCTAGCTGCGGCTTCTGGAGCACTGCTTATTTTCTGAGCTAAATCATAATCAGCATCTTCGGGAACAGGGCTTTCCACAGTATATTGATAACTTTTGGGCAATGAGACTCCAATTACTTTGATAAGGCGATATGTTCCAGCAACAAATTTGGCTGCTTCCTCAGGATTGCCAACAGTAGCCGATAGCCCAATTCGTTGAAACTCTCTTCCCACTATTTCAAACAATCGTTCCAAGGCGACCGTAAGCTGAACCCCACGTTTATCTTCAACAAGTTCATGTACTTCGTCGATAACTACCCAGCGAACATGACTTAGATGTTGCTGCATGCGGATTCCAGGCAAAATCGACTGCAAGCTTTCGGGAGTTGTCACTAACATATTCGGTGGACGAAGTGCTTGTCTTCGCCGAATTTTAACTTCAGTATCGCCATGTCGAACATCTATCGAAATGTTCAAGCTATGTGACCAATATGAAAGCCGCTTTACCAAGTCACGATTCAGAGCACGAAGAGGCGTAATATACAGGATTGAGATACCTCTTTTGTCCGGTTGTTGAATGAAATTGGAGAATAGGGGGAGAAGAACTGCCTCTGTTTTTCCACTTCCAGTCGGAGCAATAAGAAGGACATTTTCTCCATGAAGAATGGATGGAATGGCTCTAGTCTGTGGAGCAGTAGGCTCAAACTTAAGATTAACTAAAGCGTCACAAACTGGCTTAGCAAGTAAACTGAAAACATTGAGAGACTTTTCTTCTTTAGACATTTCTGATGCGCTTGCGTAACTATTTCTAGGCAATCTCATAATCCTTTCTAACAAAACCACTTCACAATGGCAACAATGGGCGCATTCTCAATGAAGAAGAAGAACCAAAAATAATTTTATCTTTCACTTACAGACCTAGAGACTCAAATCATCAACAAAAAGAGACAGCTGAAAACAGATCTTACTATTAGTCTCCGTTTATCCTAACCCTTCTTATCAATGTTGGCGGCGTAAACCTCAAACCCAAACGGCGCATATTCTCTTTTATTGCAAGAGGATTCGCAAGTAACTTTCTTATGCCATCAACGTGTGCAGCGCCAACAACAGCCAAAATCTTAGGCTTTCTTTCTCCTTGATCTAAGCTCTTAGACACTATCCAAGCAAGCCTCGCAGCCATCAGAGTATTCCTCTCATCGATTAAAACCCGCCAAACTGCAGGCGCCCTTCTGCGAAGTAATTCAAGTCTTACCTGATTTGCATCTAATACCTTTTCTTTGAAGCCTCTTTCCCAAAGATTAACTTCGTCTTCTTCATCGTCATAGAGGAATGGTGCATCAGCATAGGAAATGTAGCCCCAGCCACCACTTGAAAATGGATAAGCTGCTGACCTTACTCTCATCGCTATCTCGTATTCTGACATGTCAATAAGCCAGATGTTTGCGTCAGTGTTGCCCAAAGCGTCAGTGGCGCCAACAAACTCACACTTCCTGTCACACTCGGAACGTTTAGGACAAGAGGCACAGACACCATTAAGCACATTAAACCTTTTCAAGTCCAGTTCAATAGCTAAATCAGTGGGCTTCAGCCGCCCAACCGCATCATAGGCTTCTCTTACGCTCCGCTTTGTAAAATGTGCAGTGCCAAGTAAGATAATGAACTCGTTATAGTCTATGTCACGAATTTCAGTCTGCAAGCCCATGGCACCCTCCTTAGTCAATCTTTATTGTCTTTTTCTCTTCACTGACAACCTTCGCCTTCCTTGGAATCGTAACTTGCAATACACCGTTTTTGTAGTTCGCCGAAACCTTGTCAAATTCAACATCTCCAGTTGGCAAAGCAATCTGCTTATAGAAACTCTTCGCTTTGACCTCCGCGTACCCGCTATTGACACTAAGTTGTATGTCATCTTTTTCAACGCCAGACAACTCTACATAGAGCTTAACAGCATCTTTGTCTTCAAACACGTCGACTAAAGGCTCTCTAACCTCATCTAACTCTTCCCTTGGAACAGTTAAAGGCTCATTAGACTCGTTAGGTTCGCTGCCAAATCGAAACTGCCCCTGGGCAACATATCCTTTGACGCCTGGGCGTTCAATTGGGCGAATATCCCACTCGCCACTTAGCTTTCCACTTTTCATAGCCTCGTCGAATTCTGCCATTTCCCGGAACATTCTCTCAATGATCTTCTTGAAGTGAGTTTCCATGTCGTCAAAGTATGCCATCTTTTTTCACCTCCATTATTCTTCGAATTCTTGCATTGTTTGAAGCAATCGTCTTAAGGCTAAACTGAGCATCAGAAATTGGGCTTCCCCAAGTTCTGGACAACGGTATTTCCCGTCTTCAGATTTGACCAAAAGACCGCTATCTCGCAGTTTCTTTGTGCTCTCCCAGACGATTTTTGGATTCAAATCCAAATCTTTCATGAAATCTCCAAACCCTATCTTACGGTCTTTGTCCTCAAACAGTCGCTTCATCATCCTTAACCTCGTCTCATGCGACAATGCATCAAAAAGTCTCGAGAATTTATCAAACTCTTCCTCGAAAGATGTTAACTCGTTTTCTAAGCGTTCTTTTGGCCAATCATTCATAGATAATGGTACTTCGAATAGGACTTTGCCATCTCCTACTAATAGTAGTCTTAACTTCATTGCTTACCGCCTCTTTTTCTTAGTTACTAAATGGTAATTTCTTAAATAGATATTACCTTTTAGTAATATATAAAGTTTCCTTTCGTTAACCGCTATTGAGCAGTAAAGGTTATTACATACTTTCATACTAGTATATTGGTATAAACGTGACTACCATGCACAATGAAAAAGAGTTGAATGGACATAAAGTTTGCGAAGCATTAAGCCTTCCAAGCAGAGTACGCATACTTCAAGAGTTAGTAAGGGTTTATCCGAGAAAGTTGACAATCTCTGATTTAGGAAAAATAACTTCAGAACCACGCATGACAATATGGTTTCACATAAATAAACTCAGAGAGGCAAACTTAGTCAAATTAAACGGTTCAAAAAGAGGCTTCAAAGCAGCAAAAAAAGCACTAACAATACGATTCAACGGCAATGGAATACATTTGGAGGAAACAGAATAAAATGCAGAAAGAAGCTATGTTGTATAGGCAGTTAGAGGGCAATATGGTTGACTGCTATCTCTGCGCAAGAAGATGTAAAATACGCGATGAAGGCGTAGGCTTCTGCCTCGTTAGAAAAAATGAAAAAGGCAAATTATATTCGCTTAATTACGCAAAAGCCTGCTCCGCTTGCGTAGACCCTATAAACAAGAAGCCTCTTTCACATTTTCACCCAGGCTCCATGGTCATGTCTATAGCAACGATTGGATGCAACTTTCGCTGCAGATTTTGCGACAACTGGATGATAAGCCAAGAAAAAGAGATAACAGGTTATGATTTTCCACCAGAACAGGTTGTAAAGGCGACAGAAGAAAATGGCTGTCAAGGAGTAAGCTATACTTATACTGAGCCGACAATCTTTTTTGAATACGCCTACGACACTGCAGTTTTAGCCAAAAATGAAGGCTTCTTCAACACTTTCGTAACTAATGGCTACATGACCACAGAAGCGGTTAAGACCATAGCACCGGTTTTAGATGCGGCAACTGTTGACTTCAAAGGAGGCGCTGACCCAGAGTTTTACAAAGAGTTCTCTGTGGTCCCGTCTGTGGATCCGATTTATGAATCGCTGAAAGAAATGAAAAAACACGGCATACATCTCGAAATCACTAATCTGGTGGTGCCTAAAGTCGGAGACTCTATGGAGAGAATTCGTCAACTCGCATTATGGATAAAGGATAATTTGGGGAAAGATACTCCATTTCACCTATTGCGGTTTCATCCAGACTATCGCTTAGCTGAAATTCCATCTACCTCTGTAAAGACTTTGGAAGAAGCATATAAGATATCAAGTGAAATAGGCTTAAACTACGTTTACATAGGAAACGTTCCTGGGTATCGGTATGAAAATACTTACTGCCCAAACTGTAAGGAATTGCTAATCAAACGTTTTGGTTTCGAGATTGAAAAGTGGCATCTAACAGAGGACATGCGTTGCCCATCGTGTAGGCATCAGATTGCCATTAAGGGAAAATTTCATCCAGGCGGCATCGGATATCCACAGGCTTTAATCTAAAAGAGCCTTAGCCTGACAGAGCAAAAAAAATTTTTTTCTTTTCCTTCTTCTTCACTGAAAATGCCCTCCGTCATACTGCCACTTATACTTAATAAGACTTCTATTCATTCGGTTTGGGTCATTTTTTCGTACATTTTTTCCAGAGTCCAGCGGATACTTGACTTCAATTCTCTAACCCTTTCCGGTCCAACATTTCTAATTGTTATTTCACGAATTGTGTCGCCTTCACGCATTATGTTGTAGGAAATTATTTCGTCTGAGGTTGCTTCCCCTGTTCTCACGGATTCACGGTCTCTTTCCTGCATTTTCGTTAAAACACGTTCAACTAGAAACTGCATGAAGGGCGGAGTGTTTACATTAAAGTTCTTGTCTTCAGCCAAAATAACCCTCATAGAGTCTTTTCCAACGTATATGTTAGCAAGGAATTCGCCGTCTGCAGTGCTTAATGGAACTGTTTCTTCATATTCTGCCGCTAGCGGTGGAGCTTCTGGCAAACCTGAGGGCATCTTAATTGTTTCGGCTTTCTTGAACCCTTTCTTTAGAAGTGTGTCGTTGGCAAATTCAAGCATTGCTTTTAATCCTTCCAACTCTATTTCTAACTCTTTTACACGATTTTCCAAAACTGTCCTAAACTCTGCCATCTTCTTTATCTTCTCTTCTTCCTTCTCCTCTGAAGCCATAGAATATCCCAGATAAATTGTTGTTTACTCCTTAACAAAACTTTTGGACAAACTATAAGCCTGCTAACTGCATAGCAAATAGATGAGAAAAAATGTATGACTTCAACATGCTCATTTCTTATCCTTGGAGCCAATACGTAAAGGCAAAGAAAGAGATTCAACGTATCTTGAAAAGACTCGGTGAAGAAAAACCATTCGTAACCCGCACAATTGCGGAGGGAATAATTGGCGTGAAAACATGCCAAAATCCACGTGAAGTTATCCACGCTCTCCAAAGAATACTCAACGAAGACGTAACAATTTTTCAATACACCTCGAAATGGGTACCAATTGACCTCTGGACATATTCAGACATAGATTCTATGAAAAAAGCAGTTGGACAACTAAAAACTGAAATTCATACGGGCGAAAAATGGCGAATAACGTTAGAAAAACGCAGGTATACCAAATATCACAAAATTGAAATCATCAAGAATATCGCTGAACTAATAGATGAAAAGGTCAACCTCAAGAACCCTGACAAGATCCTCCGCATCGATATAATAGGCAAATACGCCGGAATATCCATTCTAGAGCCAAATGACATGTTTTCCACGTCCCGAGTATCTTCGTATTTCTACCAGTAGCTGAAAAGCAAGAATCTAGTTTAGAAGACAAACTCAGAAAAGAGAAGAGATGATGAGCGTCATCGCGTCTCTGATTCTAGAAGTTTAAGTTCCTCTTCTTCTGTTAGTCCCGGGCCGCGTTCCTTCCTTTTTTTAACGGTGTAGGCTCCTGCTACAATTGCAACTCCAACGACGGCAACAGCGACA
>Ga0315312_1001232_pt1 | contig 20959 bp, 19 predicted proteins | sample TDP7_MG_FD_203629 | JGI IMG/M metagenome (GOLD analysis project Ga0315312, IMG submission 203629) | Freshwater sediment microbial communities from Lake Towuti, South Sulawesi, Indonesia - TDP7 | ecosystem: Environmental > Aquatic > Freshwater > Lake > Sediment | place: Indonesia: South Sulawesi... | reverse complement strand
CCAGGCCCGTACTCAGGAGCAATAAGTGCCTTATGCGGGCGAGGACAGCGGCCCTGCGCTCGAGTCCGCCTCCGGTCTATCAACAAATGATTTCCCTCCCTATGGGAAAAATGGGAGGGTGGCAAGCGAGGAAAAGGCATTGACAAAACCTGGCCAAATGTTTAATCTCATTCCCAGGTCCTTCCCTTCATCCCTAAACTTCAACTTCAAATTTGAAACCTACCCTTTTGCAGGAGGATGTGATGGCTATTTCTGCTTACATTTTTATCGAGACGACCCAGGGTAAAGCCAAAACGATTGCCCGGGAGATCGCCCAGATCCCCGGGGTGAACACCGCTCATGCAGTGACCGGCCCTTACGACGTGATCGCCTACGTGGAGGCAGAATCCATCAAGGTCTTGGGAGATTTCATCGTTTCCAAAATCCAATCCATTGCCGGAGTGCTGCGCACCTTGACCAACGTGGTCATCGATGCCGAATGAGGAAGAGTTGGCCACGCAGAAAGAGGTTCGCGGCTACTCCCCTACGGTGATGTGGGGAAGAAGGGCGAAGAGCTTCTTGGGGCCGATCCCGGGAACAAGGAGAAGATCTTCTGGGGAGGCAAATTTTCCATACGTCTCCCGGTATTCCAAAATTGCCTGGGCGATCTTGGGACCGATGCCGGGAAGAGTATCAAGTTCTTCCACGCTGGCCGTGTTGATGTTGATGGGGAGAGATAGGACCTTTTGTTTTTGGGGCGCTAAAGGTTCGAGCAATACCCTCCCCCTTCCTTCGCCAACCGGCAGGATACTCAGGCGACAGTTTTTCTCCACCTTCTGCAAGAGACTTTCTGGGAGGAGGGAAAGTTTTTCACTTATTCCCCCAGCTTTCTCAATCACATCCAAGACGTTCATCCCCGCCCCGAAAGTGTAGATTCCTCGGCGGTTAACGCTCCCGTCGACTTCCACCAGGATCTCTCCCTCCGTCAACTTTTTTGACGGGAAATTACCTTCGGGGGTGACACGAACCGCCTCGTTCACAGAGGAGGGGGGAGAAGTCAGGAAAAAGAGAAGGGATAGGAGAAGGGACAGAAAGAGAACAATGGCCTGCTGTTCTCGAGTCATTAACCCATCTTCTCCTCTTTTAAAAGTTTATAATTGATTGAATCTACCAAAGCCTGCCAGCTGGCTTCGATGATGTTTTCCGAGACACCCACCGTTCCCCATTTGTCTCGATGATCGCCAGATTCTATCAGGACGCGCACTTTTGATCCCGTGCCTTTGCCCGGGGAGAGAACGCGCACCTTGTAGTCCACCAGTTCCATTTCGCTGAGCTGGGGATAGAACTTTTCCAGGGCTTTGCGGATGGCATTGTCCAAAGCATTGACTGGCCCATTGCCCGTGGCTGCCGTGTGCTCCACTCGACCACCGACTTTGACCATGATGGTCGCTTCCGAGAAAGGAGCTCGATCTTCACGCAGCTTCTCGGATAAGACCCGAAAGCCCATCAACTCAAAATATTTCTTCTGAGCACCCAGGGCTTTTTTCATCAGCAGTTCGAAAGAAGCCTCGGCCCCTTCGTACTGATATCCCTGACTTTCCATCTCCTTCAGGTTGTTGAGGATCTCGTGCGTTAGAGGGTCTTTCCGATTCAGATCAATGTTGTATTCCGCCGCTTTCTGTAAGATATTACTCTTTCCGGCTAAGTCCGAGATGAGCACCCGCCTGTGGTTCCCCACCCATTCTGGGGAGATATGTTCGTAAGTTTGAGGGTTTTTTTCAATGGCACTGACGTGCACCCCGCCTTTATGGGCGAAGGCACTCGCCCCAACGTAGGGCTGATGTTTGTTGGGCTGAAGATTGGCCAGTTCGGCTACAAAATTGGAGGCTTCTCGCAGCTTGGCCATCTGCGCCTCGCTGAGGCAGTCCAGTTTGAGTTTGAACTTCAGATTGGGAAGGATGGAGCAGAGGTTGGCATTCCCACAGCGTTCCCCGTAGCCGTTGATCGTTCCCTGGACATGGCCGACACCGAGCTGCACGGCCGTGATGGTATTGGCCACGGCCATCTCGGCATCGTTGTGGGCATGGATGCCCAGCGGAAGCGAGATTTGCCCTTGCACCATCCGGATGATTTCAGCCAGTTCGCTGGGCACCGTTCCGCCATTAGTATCGCAAAGGACGACGGTGTCGGCTTTGGCCTCTTGGGCGGCCTGGAGGGTGGCCAGGGCGTAATCGGGGTTTCCTTTGAATCCATCGAAAAAATGTTCGGCATCGTAATGCACTTCTGGCACCACCGCTTTCAGGAACTTCAAGGAATCACGAATCATGGCCAGGTTCTGCTCCAAGGGGATGCGCAGGGCATCTCTCACGTGCACATCCCAGGATTTGCCGAAGATAGTGACCGCCCGCGTCTTGGCCCCCAGGAGGGTTTTCATGTTGGCATCATTCTCGGGTGCGGTGTTTGCCCGGGCCGTGGAGCCAAAAGCTGTCACCGTAGCTCTTTTTAGAGAGTAATGCCGGATCTCCCGAAAAAAGGCCAGGTCCTTGGGGTTCGACCCTGGCCAGCCTGCCTCGATGTAGTCAATTCCCAAGTCGTCCAGGCGCATGGCAATGCGCATCTTGTCCTCGACGGAAAAGGAAATATCTTCAGCCTGGGTACCGTCTCGCAGGGTTGTATCGTAGATGGCAATTTTCCCTTCCAGTCTTTTTTTTCCGTTCATGACTCTTTCTTGAGCTCCCCCTTATCCAAGCCAAAAGCCTGATGCAGCACCCGCGCCGCCAGTTCGCCGTATCTTGCCTCCACAACGCAAGAGATCTTGATCTCCGACGTGCTGATCATCAGGATGTTGATGTTCTCCTTGGCCAAGGCCGTGAACATTTTGGAGGCCACGCCAGCATGGCTGCGCATCCCTGCCCCGACGATGGAAACTTTGGCGATGTTCTCGTCCGCCAGGACCTCCTGAGCTTTGATCTCCTCCGCAGTTCTCTTCACCAGCTTCAAGGCTTTCTTGAAGTCAGCCTTGGGAACAGTGAAGGTCAGGTCCGTGTATCCGTCAGCGCTGCTATTCTGGATGATCATATCCACGACGATGTGGGCATCCGAAATGGGGGTGAAGATCCTGGAGGCAATTCCTGGCTTATCCGGGACCCGCACCACAGTAATGCGCGCCTCGTTCTTATTGTAGGTGACCCCCGAGACTAACACTCGCTCCATCTTCTCATCCTCCTTGGTGACAAAAGTCCCCTTCTTGTCGGAAAAGGACGAACGAACATGAATGGGGACGTTAAATTTCTTGGCAAACTCCACCGCCCGAATCTGGAGCACCTTCGCTCCCAGAGAAGCCAACTCCATCATCTCCTCATAGGTAATGTGGGGTAGCTTTCGCGCCTCCGGGCAGATGTTGGGGTCGGTGGTATAAACCCCTTCCACGTCTGTGTAAATCTCGCAGACATCCGCCTGCAGAGCAGCAGCCAGGGCCACACCGGTAGTATCTGACCCGCCACGCCCCAGGGTGGTAATGTTGCCGTCTTTATCCACCCCCTGGAATCCAGCCACTACAGGGATGACGCCCGCTCGCAATTCCCTCCGCAGGCGCTGCACTTCCACTTTCCGGATGCGCGCTTTGGAAAACCCATCATCAGTCAGGATACGCACTTGGGGGCCCAAAAAAGATTTTGCCGGAATGCCCAGCGACTGCAGCGCGAGGGCTAACAGGGCAACACTCACTTGTTCCCCAGTGGAGATCAAGGCATCATATTCCCGCAAATCTGGGTTATCATTGACTTGGTAAGCCAGTTGGATGAGTCGGTCAGTTTCCCCAGCCATGGCTGAAACTACCACGACGACTTCGTTGCCTTCCTGAAGGGTCCTGGCCACCCGGCGGGCTACGTTTCGTATGCGGCTCAGATCCCCTACAGAGGTCCCCCCATATTTCTGCACGATAAGCGCCACATCACTCCCCTTTCATTTTCATCCATCTGTGGCCAAGAGAATTGACCAAATTCTTGGCGGCTCTTCCTTTTCCCACAAAAACCAACTTCCTCTCCTCGGGGCTAACCCAATGGAGATGAACCTCGATTCTCTCTTCGGGTAGAAGACTCGGCACCTTCTCAGCCCATTCCACTATGGTCACACCCGGACCAAAAATCAATTCTTCCCAACCCAAATCTTCCACCTCGCTGGCCCTCTGGAGGCGATAAAGGTCAACATGGTACACCGGGACTCTTCCCTGGTATTCGTTTACCAAGACGAAAGAAGGACTGGTTACCTCTCTTTCATCTTCCATCCCCAGGCCTTGGGCAATCCCCTTTGCTAACACGGTCTTCCCCGACCCGAGGTCGCCCATTAGGGCCACCACTGAGCCTTGGGCGAGCATTTCCCCGAAGATTCGCCCCAGCTTCTGGGTTTGGTCAGGACCCTTTGTCTGTACTTCCCAGATCCCTTGCTCAGGTTCAACTTCCCTCATCGGGAGCTCAATAGAAAATTTCCCTCCCCAGGGGGAAGGAAAAATCATCGATCTGATTTTCCCCGCGGGCGAGGGCTCGCAGAACTCTGGGAGCTTCTCGGATCAAATCTGTCGCCGCCATTCCGCGCTCCCCCTTTAGATGGGCTACAAAATCGCCCACCAGCCCATGCAGGTACACCCCCAACTTTGCCGCTTCCAGCGAAGGGAAACCCTGCGCCAGAAAGCCTCCCACCATACCTGTAAGAACGTCTCCCATCCCTCCTGAAGCCATCCCCGGATTCCCCGTGGGGTTAATGAAAATATCCCCCTCAGGGCTGGCTACGACAGAACATGCCCCCTTCAACAAAAGGATCACCCCATTATCCTGGGCGAACTTCCGAGCGACCTCAACCCGATTCTGCTGGATTTCCTTGACTGGAGCATCCAGAAGCCGAGCCATCTCTCCTGGGTGAGGGGTAAGAATCAAACATCCCCGTGATCTCCGGATTATCCCTTTCTTACCAGCTAGCGCGCTCAAACCATCGGCATCAATCACCGTTGGCAGGTCATTGGTGCGCACAATCCGCTGGATCAATTGGCTTGTCTCCGGATGCAAGGAAAGGCCTGGCCCGATGGCCAGAGCATTTTTCCGCGAGCAAAGCTCGGTGATCCGCGAGTGGGCTGCCAGGCCAAGAGTATGCTCCTTCGTTTCTGGCAGAGGTTCGGTCATGGCTTCGGTCAATTTGACTTCCATGATGGGGTTGAGACTCTCTGGAATGCCCAGGGTAATTAAACCAGTCCCGACCCGCAGAGCGGCCTCACAGACCATGGCCGCTGCTCCAGTTTTTCCCGGAGAACCCGAAAGAACCAGTAAATGGCCAAAATCCCCTTTGTGGGCGTTCGGATTTCTCCAGGGTAGCAAAGGTAGGAATTCAGACCCTTCAATGAGGTAATCTTTAATCGCCTCTGTTTCGATGGAAGATTTGGGGAGGGAGATGTCTACGATGACCAGTTTTCCACAGTATTGGGCCCCGGGTTGGACCAGTTGGCCCCGCTTGGCCAACCCGAAGGTGACTGTCAGATGAGCCTGGATGCACGCCCCGAGAACTTGGCCACTATCTGCATCCAAGCCAGAAGGGATGTCGATGGAAACCACGGGGCGCCCCAAGGAATTGGTAAATTCTATGACCTCACGGAAGAAGCCCTGAACGGGAGTATTCAAGCCCGTGCCGAAAATCCCGTCAACCAGGATGTCACTGCTGCTTATTCTTCCCTTCTGGGCTTCCAATTCTTCCATGTTCAAGACCTCGAAAATCTCTCCCCCCATCCGCCTGAGGATTTCCAGGTTTGCCCGCGCATCTCCCTTAACTTCTTCCTTTGCGGCCAGAAGGTATACTTGGCAGTCCATGCCTCGATTTAGCAAGTAGCGGGCGACCGCAAAAGCATCGCCCCCATTATTTCCCCGCCCCGCGAGGACGCCCACCCGTTTCTTCAGAAGTTCGGGAAAATGGCGGAGCATCGCGTTGACCGTCCCCCGGGCGGCATTTTCCATCAACACCAATCCTGAAATACCATATTCGTCAATGGCCCGTCTGTCCAGTTTTTTCATGATCTCGGCAGTGGCAACTTTCATTCTCGCACCTTAATTTTTCCATATCTGTTCACCGCGGGGAACGCCGAGAATGCGTTCTCGGCGTGCTCTGCGGTGAAAAATTTGTCATTTTTTTTCCAGCACTACCATGGCGCTGCTATATTCATCATCATGGGTGATGCTTAAAAAGATACCCTCGATACTCTCCTTCTGGCATTTTTCCTGGGCCCGGCCGGTGATTTTTAAAACCGGTTTCCCCATTGGACCCCGTTGCACTTCCACATCTTTCCAATGAATTCCCCGGCGCATCCCCACCCCCAAGGCCTTAACAAAGGCCTCCTTGGCGGCAAACCGGGCGGCGAAACTTGGAGCAGAATTCCTCTTCTGCAAGCAATACCGTATCTCTGCAGCCGTGAAGACTTTACTTTGGAATCTCTCGCCCCACCGCTCGAGGGCTTCTGCAATCCTTTTGACCATAACCAGGTCAATGCCCACCCCGTAGATCATCCTAATTCGAATATTCACCGCAGAGCGCGCGGTGAGCGCAGAGATTTACAAATTCAAAATAAGAACGTCCAAGCAGACAATACACCGCAAAAAAGGACCTGAACAACGGGTGCGGGATTTTCCAATTCTGGATTTGTTTAGTTTTAGTCATCCAGTTTAGAACCTAAAAGTAGATTTTTCTCTGCGTCCTCTGCGGTGAAAAAATTCATCCTGGGATCAAATTTTTCATTTCGCGAACAGCCTGATCCAACCCCACAAGGACCGCCTTGGAGATGATGCTGTGGCCGATGCTGTATTCTTCAATATCGAGAATCCTCGTCAAAGGGGCGACGTTCTGGTAATCCAATCCATGCCCCACGTTCACCCGCAGGCCGGAGCGCTGGGCCTGCCGGATAGCCTGGGCAATACGCAAAAATTCCTTCTGCCGGGTCCTCTCGTCCACAGCGCCGCAGTATTGACCGGTATGAATTTCCACAAATTCGGCTCCTACTTGCTTGCTTGCTTTGACCTGAGAAGAATCCGGATCGATGAAGAGACTGACTTTGATCCCGGCTTTCTTCAGCCTCTGGATGTTCTTTTGCAAAGATTTCTGCTGGGCTCGAGCATTCAGCCCTCCTTCGGTAGTCAGTTCCTCACGCCGCTCCGGGACAAAAGTGACGAGGTCTGGTTTAACCCTCAGGGCTATTTGGAGCATCTCCTCCGTATTGGCCATTTCCAGGTTAAGCTTTGTCTTGACCACCTGGCGCAAAAGTTCTAAGTCCCGGTCTTGGATGTGCCTTCGATCCTCACGCAGATGAACGATGATTCCATCTGCCCCGGCGAGTTCGGCGATGATGGCGGCCGAAATGGGGTCTGGCTGCTTTCCTCGCCTGGCTTGCCGCAGAGTGGCCACGTGGTCAATATTCACTGATAGCTTGGGCACGCATTCCTCCTTCTCACCATTAGCCAACAGCTTTCAACGATCAGCCTAAAGAATGAATTTACTGATAGCTGAGTGCTGATGGCTGACTGCTGATCGCTTTTTCATTTTTCCATCTTTCTCCGGATGCACTCCGCAATCTCTTCTGCGTAGGTGGAAATTTCTTTCTCGCTCTCCCCTTCTACCATGATCCGGATCAAATCCTCCGTTCCAGAGGGCCGAACCAGAATCCGCCCGCGCTGGGCCAGTTTTTCCTGAAATTTTTTGATGAGGGACGCCACCTCTGGAATGCGGTGCGGGTCTTTCTTCTGGTGAACCGGTACGTTGAGTAACACCTGCGGAAAAGGGGTCATAATCGCAGCTAATTGGGAGAGCTTTTTGCCCTCTCGTTTCATAACGGCCAGCACCTGAAGAGCCGAAAGGACGCCGTCTCCGGTGGTGTTGTAATCGAGGAAGATGAGATGGCCGGATTGCTCACCGCCGAGATTATAACCCCCGCGAGACATTTCTTCCACCACGTAGCGATCCCCCACCAGAGTATGCAACACCTTGATTCCTCGCTCCTTCATGGCCAAGTCCAGGCCCATATTGCTCATCAGTGTCGCTACCAGAGTGTTGCGTTTTAACTTCCGGGCTTTCCACAGGTCATCTGCGCAAATGGCCATGATCCGGTCTCCATCCACGAGACTGCCCCGCTCATCGGAGAAGATGGCCCGGTCGGCGTCTCCATCTAAGGAGATGCCCATGTCCGCACCGTGTTTTTTCACTGTCTCCATGACCACCTCCGGGCAAAGAGAGCCGCAGCGATCATTGATATTTTCCCCGTTGGGCTCCACCCCCAGAGCAATCACCTCGGCCCCTAACTCCTCGAAAACCGCAGGAGCCACCCGGTAGGCTGCCCCATTGGCACAATCCAGCACGATCTTCATCCCATCTAAGGTCAGGGCTTTGGGGAAAGTGTTTTTGAGATGAACCACATACCTTCCCACGGCATCATCCACCCGAAAGGCTTTTCCTACCTCGGCCGCGGTGGGGCGGAGAGAATCGATCTGCTCGGAGAAGATCAGTTCCTCGATTCTGTTCTCCAGATGATCGGGTAGTTTGAATCCGTCTCCAGAAAAAATTTTGATCCCATTGTCCTGGAAGAGATTATGGGAAGCTGAAATTACGATCCCGGCATCTGCCCGCATGGAAGAGGTAATGAAAGCAATCCCTGGTGTGGGAAGGGGACCGACCAGAAGTACATCCACTCCCATGGAGCATATTCCGGCCACTAAGGCATTTTCGATCATATACCCAGAGAGGCGGGTGTCTTTTCCAATGACGATGCGATGGCGCTTCTGTTTGTCCTTGAATATGTAAGCCACCCCTCGCCCTACTTGCATGGCCATTTCAGTAGTCATAGGATGAACGTTGGCCACGCCCCGAATACCATCTGTTCCGAATAGTTTTCCCATCTTTCCCTCAAAGGAGATTCTACGGCCCAAAATTTTCTGCGGTGCACCGCATCACGGCATCGACCACCTGGACAAATCTGCGCATCCGCTCCACCTCATGCACCCTCACGATGTTGGCCCCATTAAGAATGGCCACAGCCACAGTAGCCATTGTCCCTTCTTCCCGCTCTCGAGGTGGTAGATCCAGGATTTCCCCGAGGAAGGCCTTCCGGGAGGTTCCGATGAGTAGAGGCTTCCCCAGAACCTTGAATTGGCGCAGATGCTTCAGGATGATCAAATTGTGCTTCCTCTCCAGAGACTTGCCGAATCCAATCCCCGGGTCCAGGATGATACCCTCTGGGGAGACGCCCCGAGATTCGGCGTGGTCAATGCGCTGCCGGAAAAATTCCAGGATTTCCCCCATAAGATTATCATAATGGGTGTCCCAAAGCATCGTTTCTGGCTGCCCGCGCATATGCATCAACACCACTGGGACACGCCGCTCGGCGACCACTTCGGCCAGGCGTTCATCGAATCTGAGGGCGCTGATATCATTGACCATCTCGGCGCCTGCTGCCAGGGCCTTTTCAGCCACGCGCGCTTTGCGCGTATCGATAGAGATCGGGATCTCAATCCTCTGGCTCAAATCCTGGATTACCGGGATGACCCGTCTGGCTTCTTCTTCCTCATCCAAAGCTTTCGCCCCGGGCCGGGTCGATTCTCCGCCGATGTCCAGAATATCGGCTCCCGCTTCCGCCAATCGCTGGCCCTGATCCACGGCTTTTTCCTTCTCGAAGAATCTCCCTCCGTCGGAGAAAGAATCGGGAGTTACGTTTAACACGCCCATGATAAGCGTGCGCTGGGAAAGATCATAGGTTCTGCGGCGAAAATGGAGAAGGGATGGTTCCATAATAAAAGATCACCTGCCCCTGAGGGCGCGGAGAAAAGATTAAAGTTATTCTGTTTTCCAACTATGAAATAATTCTCTGTGTTCTGTGTGGTTTGAAAGAATCGCTCAATTTAGGTATTATAAAAAATAAGGGCCGCAGGTCAAAAACCGAGACCAGAGCTTCCGCTCTAACCCTTAGCCCTTGACCTTCGACCCTTCTCTAAAAAAGCTTCGCCTCTTGCGCTAACTCCCTCGGCGGGATTTCGGGAATGGCCGGCTTCAGTCCCAGCACCTCATTAATTTCTTCCCCCGCAAGAACTTCCTTCTCCAAAAGGGCTGAGGCCAAGCGGTGAAGTCTATCCATCTCTCGCAGGATAATTTCCTTGGCCCGGTTATAGTTATCCAGGACGATGCGTCTGATCTCGGTATCGATGTCCACGGCGGTCTTTTCGCTGAAGTCTTTGGGCTGAGCGATCTCTTTTCCGAGGAAGATATGTTCTTCTTTTTTTCCGAAGGTGACCGGTCCCATTTTATCACTCATCCCGAAATCACAAACCATCTTTCGGGCCCATTCGGTGGCCATCTCCAAGTCGTTTCCGGCCCCGGTCGTTTGCGTATGTAAAACTAATTCCTCCGCCACCCGCCCCCCCAAAAATATGGCAATCTTGTTGAGGATATACTCTCTGGATAGAGTGTGCTTGTCCTCGGCGGGCAGTTGCTGAGTGATACCCAGGGCTTGACCGCGGGGAATGATGGACACTTTGTGAATAGGATCAGCGCTGGGGAGAAATTTGGCTACCAATGTATGGCCAGCCTCATGGTAGGCCGTTAGTCGTTTCTCTTCCTCACTGATGATCATCGTTCGCCGCTCCACCCCCATGAGGACCTTATCCTTGGAGGCTTCGAAATCGGCCATCTCTACCTTAGTCTTACTGCGACGGGCGGCCAAAAGGGCAGCTTCGTTTACCAGGTTTTCCAGGTCCGCCCCGGTGAACCCAGGAGTGCCCCTGGAAAGAACAGCAAGGCTTACATCATCGGCCAGCGGAGTTTTTCGGGTATGAACTCTTAGAATCTCCTCCCGTCCTTTAACGTCCGGCCTGGGAACCACTACCTGGCGATCGAATCGTCCAGGGCGAAGAAGCGCGGGGTCCAGGACGTCTGGGCGGTTGGTGGCCGCAACGATGATCACACCTTCATTGGATTCGAAACCGTCCATCTCCACCAAGAGTTGGTTAAGAGTTTGTTCCCGTTCGTCGTGCCCCCCCCCGAGTCCAGCTCCTCGATGGCGGCCTACGGCGTCAATCTCGTCGATGAAAATGATACAGGGCGCCTGTTTTTTCCCTTGAATGAAGAGGTCGCGCACGCGCGAAGCCCCGACGCCTACGAACATTTCCACAAAATCGGACCCACTGATGGAGAAGAAGGGAACATTGGCTTCGCCAGCGATGGCCCGGGCGAGGAGCGTTTTACCCGTTCCAGGGGGCCCAACCAGGAGGACTCCCTTGGGAATTCGTCCTCCCAGTTTGGTGAATTTTTTGGGGTCCCGGAGAAATTCGATGATTTCCTGAAGTTCTTCCTTCGACTCTTCGATCCCAGCCACATCGACAAAAGTTACTTTTTGCTTAGTGTCCGTTAGCAGCTTAGCCCTGGCCTTGCCAAAGGACATGGCTTTTGTTCCGCCGGCCTGCATCTGCCGCATGAAGAAGACCCAGAAGCCGATCAAGAGGATCATCGGAAACCAAGAAACCAGCATGGTCATGTACCAGGGGGTTTCTTCTTCGGGCTTCGCCGAGATCTTTACATCCTTTTCCTTTAGAGCCTTAACGAGATCCGGATAAGGAGGGGCAAAAGTCTTGAATTCCTTGCGGTTGACATAGCGGCCGGTAATGTTATGTCCCTGGATGGTTACCTCCTTCACTTCTCCCCGTTCCAGGGCCGCCAAAAAATCGCTGAAGATTACTTTTTCCTGGGTTGTCCGAGGCTGGTTAAAAAGATTGAAAAGGAGAATCATCATCAAGCTGATAACCAGCCATAACACCAGATTCTTGTAAAAGGGGCTCAATTTTTCCCCCTCAGGCTCCTGCAAAAAATCTTAGATACTGACTTGAGGTTTTGGGAATCGTGCTTCATTCTTTATATCACAAATGAGCGATGGAAACAATGAAAAAATGCTCGCAGACCAACAGGGAAGGCCAAAGACTCCATCCTCTCCATTCGCCATTCTGGGTTCCCTTTTACAGGAGTTCTACCCGTAGAACGCGCCGGGTTTCTGGCCTCAACCGTGCGCGATGATCGATCCGTACCCCCACCACCCAGAGGAGCCGATCTTCCTTGAAAAGAAGCGGGATTCTTTTCCGGCCCGCGGGGGAAATCTTACAGTCGATGAACAGGTCTTTGACCTTTTTCTTCCCTTCCATCCCCAAGGGCTGGAACCTGTCCCCAGGTTGAAAGGAGCGGATGATTAGGGGGAAATCGATGGAGTCGAAATCCAGCAGGGCAACGCAGTTAGAATCTTCGAACGGGACTAACGGTCTTTGGGCTTGAACTTCGAAGCGCATTCCCCGCCCCACCTCAGGAATCTCTACGTAGCCGGGACCCGGGACTGAATGTTCAAAAGGAACGACTCCCTCTTTGGTTTTGGAAAAAATCAAGGTCTGATAAGATTTGGCCACACAAATTCCCTGGGGAAGCTGGATGCTTTTGTTAGGTTCCGGGTTTTGTAGAAGGCCCTCAATGCCCAAGATATGGCTGAGCCCTATCCGGCGCAGATGTCCCAGCAGTTTTTCTATAGCATAGCGAAAGATTCTAAGCCGCAGGGGAAGCGATCGGCTGATCAGGGAAGGGATATCCAGGGTGATAGAATCCCTCTTCTGGCTGCGGACCACGGAAGGGAAGTTTTCTTCCAGAAGTCTCTGCCAGAATTCTTCTTCCGCCCGAAACAGGTCGGCCATCTGGACCAACGTCTGGCGAAACCTGGGATTATACTGCTGCAGGATGGGCAGGAGTTCATGCCGCACCCGGTTACGCAGAAAATGCCGAGATCGATTGGAAGGGTCTGAGAGATAGGCGACTTTCTTTTCTCGGAGAAAAGACTCCACCTCTTCCCGCCAGACCTCGATGAGGGGGCGAATAAAAATTCCCTCTCGCACAGGCGGAATCCCCGAAAGGCCCCGGGTCCCTGAACCCCGGAGAAGGCGCATGATCAAGGACTCAGCTTGATCGTCGGCCGTGTGTCCCAGGGCAATTTTTGTGGCTTTTTGAGCTTTGGCGGTTTCCAGAAGAAAGGCGTAACGGGCTTCACGGGCTGCTTCCTGGAGTGTAAGGCCTCCCTCCTTCTGCTTTTGCCGGACATCCACTTTCCGGCTAAAAAAGGGGATCCCCAGATCCACCGAGGCTTTCCGGACAAAGGACTTCTCTTGCCCCGCTTCTGGGCGCAGGCCATGGTCCAAGTGGGCCACCAACAAGGAAAGGTGAAAATCCCGGCGTATTTCCCGAAGGGTATGGAGGAGGGCCATGGAGTCTGCCCCTCCGGAAACTCCCACCACTACTCGGTCTCCAGCCTGAAGCATCTCATATTTCTTGATCGTCTTTTTGGCGGTCAGGACTAAGGAGTGCACGATTTTCCCTGGCCTTCCTCGTACCTGGCCAAGGCAAAAAGTAAATCCGCCAGGCGGTTGAGGAAGCGAAGCACCTCTCCGTTAGTGATGATTTTCTCCTGCAGCAGACGCACGGCTTTGCGCTCTGCCCGGCGGACGATTGCTCGGCCCAAGTCAATGGCCGCCGAAGCCATCGTCGCTCCCGGCAGGACAAACTCTTTCCCGATCACAGTATCTTCCTGCAATTCCTCAAGCAAGCCTTCCAATCGCTCCACATGGTCTTTGGTGATCTTGTAGGGGTATTTATGCATATCCTCTGGCGTAGTGGCTAGCTCAGCGCCCAGAAGAAGGAGGTCCTTTTGAATGCGCAGAATAATTTCCTTGGTCTTCGGCCGGGTCGCCGAAGCTCTGGCGATTCCCAGGGCAGAGCTGGCTTCATCGAGAGTCCCGTAGGCCTCCGGCCTTGGCCCGGATTTGGGAATCCGCTGGCCGCCCATTAGGCTGGTGAATCCCCGGTCACCCTTTTTGGAAAACTTAATGGCCATAAGAAATGATCGCTTCGCTCAAGGATCGCTGCTGTGTTCCTTCACCATTTTTCTCAGCTTTTCCACTTCTTCCGGGCGAAGGGGCCGGAACTGCCCGGGCTTAAGTCCCCCGAGGGCAAGACCAGAAAACCCTACGCGCTTTAACTTCAAGACTGGATAGCCGAGTTTCTCCCACATCCTCTTTATCTGCCGATTTCGCCCTTCAAAAAGAACCATCTCCAGCCATAGGTTCTCTTCGGCCTCTTTCAAAGGGGAAATCCGGCAGGGAGCCGTTCGCCCATCTTCCAAAAAAATGCCCCGGCTCAACTTGCGCATCTCATCTTGGCTGGGCTTTCCTTTCACTTTTACCTGATAGGTGCGGGGGATGCGAAAGGAAGGGTGGGATAATTTGTAGGCCATCTCTCCGTCGTTGGTCAGAAGAAGAAGGCCTTCCGCGTCGCAGTCCAGCCGCCCTACTGGAAACAGGCGGGTTTTTTTCGTCTTTAACAGGTCCATGACCGTTGCCCTTCCTTCTGGATCATCGGCGGTGGTCACAATGCCTTTGGGTTTGTTTAAGAGAAGATAAACTTTAGTGGGAAGAGAGGCCATTCTATGACCATCCACTTTGATGTGGTCGCGGACGGGATCAGCCTTATCGCCGATCTGGGCTGTGCGTCCATTGACCGTGACCCGTCCTTCCCGGATCAGCTCTTCGGCCTTCCTGCGAGAAGCCACACCGGCTTCAGAGAGAATTTTTTGTAGCCTCTCAAGAGGGGCCAAGCTTTTCATCTGCTAAAGGCTCATCTCCTTCCGCGGCAGTTATATCTTTTTTACCCTGCCCCAGAAAAGGGAGAAGCGCTTCTGCGGGGGGCGGTCCTAACCCTTCCAGGTCCTTAAGCGTAGGAAGACTGGACAGGTCTTTCAATCCAAACATTTCTAAGAACTGTTTAGACGTCCCATAGACCAATGGCTTTCCCGGCACATCTTTCTTTCCCAGAATCCTGATCAGTTTCCTTTCCAATAGGGTGCGCAGGACTCCGCCGCAGTCCACTCCCCGAATTTTTTCCACCTCCGCCCGCACGACTGGTTGTTTATAAGCTACAATGGCCAGGGTTTCCAGGGCAGGCTGGCTCAGAGCCAGTGGTTTGGCTTTCTTTAGCCTTTTGATCCACTGGGCATACTGGGGGCGGGTGCGGAACTGGAATCCTTCGGCCACTTCCACCAGGGTAAAACCTCGCTGGCTACGATCATAGTCCTCCCGCAAATCGGAGAGCAAACGCAGGATCTCTTTCTTACTCACTTCCCCTAAAACCTCTTTGATTCGGTCTATGTGTAGGGGGCTTTCTGAGACGAAGATTAAAGATTCGATCACCGCCTTCAGTTGCGCATCTTCCATTCTACAGGATCCTTTCGGCCATTCTCTTGCGGCCTTCTTCTCGTTCTATCGGGGAGAAGATCCGAATCGTCCCGAAGGCCTCAGATTGATAGATCTTGATCAGGCGCAGGCGTAAAAGCTCCAGGAGCGCTAAAAAGGTGAGGATGATTTCCCGCCGGGCGGTGGCCGCAGTAAAGAGCTCGGTGAAAGTCAGGCTCTCTCTCTCCCACAGGCGGTCCATAATCTGATGGATCTTTTCCTTGATGTTCAACTGGTCCAGGGAGACTTCCTGGAATTCTCCAGGAGGAACGCCCTGTAAAACTTTCTTCAGGGCCTCCAGGAGGCCAAAGAGAGTGGCCTCCCCGATCAGGGCTTCTTCGCCTCCTTCCAGAAGTTTTCCCTCGAGGAAGCTGCGGGTAAAAACATCCCGGTCCAGAAGAGAACCTTGGGTCAGATCCAGGGCAGCTTCTTTAAAGCGCTGGTATTCCAGGAGTCTGCGTACCAGCTCCGCCCGTGGATCTTCTTCCATTTCTTCTCGCCTTTCCTCCACCTGCTCCTCTTCTGCCGGGGGTAAGAGCATCTTTGATTTTATATGCAACAGAGTTGCGGCTATCAGGAGAAATTCCCCGGCAATGTCCAAATTCAAGCTTTTCATCATCTCCAGGTATTCCAAATATTGCTGGGTAATGACCGCGATGGGAATGTCGTAAATGTCAATCTCATTCTTTTTAATCAGGTGGAGAAGAAGGTCCAGAGGCCCTTCAAAGACTTCTAACTTGACGTTCAAGGGCGACTCTGGCTGATCAGACTTTATATCTCCTGAGAATTCCCCCTGTCCCTCTTTATTCGGAAAAGGCGTCGATTCCATCGGATTCCTCATTTCTTCAGCTAATTTTCATTGCCCGGCGCACTTCTTCCATTGTTTGAGCGGCAACCCCCCGGGCCCTTCGGCAGCCATTATCCACTACCTCCTCGATGAGATGGGGGTTTTTGACCAAGTGGGTGCGTTTCTCATGGATCGGAGCAAGATAAGCTATGATGTTCTCCGCCAGATTCTTCTTGTCCTCCACACAACCAATGGCCGCCCGCCGGCAGTCTACGTTGACCTGGGCCATTGTCTCCGGCGAGCTATACACGCGATGGAAGGAGAAGACGTTGCAAATATCCGGGTTTCCCGGGTCGCTGCGTTTGATACGGTTAGGATCTGTGAACATCTGGCTCACCTTTTGGCGGATCTCATCAGGGGAGTCAGAGATGTAAATGGCATTATTGTAGCTCTTGCTCATCTTGCGGCCATCAATCCCCAGCAATTTGGGGACTTCGGTGAGCATCGGTTCAGGAAGGGGGAAGACAGGGGCATAGAAAAAGTTGAATCGCCGGGCGATTTCCCGGGAGAGCTCTACATGGGGTACTTGGTCGATGCCCACAGGAACCTTGTGGGCTTTGTAAATGATGATGTCGGCCGTCTGCAACAGGGGATAACCCAGGAACCCGTAGGTGGAGAGGTCGTGGTTGACCAGTTCCTGCTGTTGTTCTTTGTAGCTGGGAACACGCTCTAGCCACGGAACCGGCGTAATCATAGAAAGAAGAAGATGCAGTTCAGCGTGTTCCTTGATCCGCGATTGTACGAAGAGAACGCTCTTCTCTGGGGAGAGTCCCACGCTCAGCCAGTCGATCATCATTTCTCTAATACATTCTTGAATGTCCTCTGGATTATTGTACTCGGTCGTCAGGGCATGCCAGTCTGCAGCAAAGAAAAAACACTCATAATCCTCCTGCAGCTTCTTCCAATTATCCAGGGCTCCCACCAAATTTCCCAAGTGCAGCTTTCCCGATGGACGCATTCCGCTAAGCACACGCTGCTGGGACATGGATTGTTAAAAATCCCCCTTTCATCTTCTATCTTTCTTCTTAAGCCGGCAGAAGGCGCTGCCCTCCGCCCCTTCTCTGAGAGGATTCCGCTCGTTTATTGAACCTATGGAGGACGTACTCAACCTCCTCCTGGCGGTTTTGTAATTTCCCGTCGAGTTTGGCGCGCAAAAGCGACTGCAGGATCTCGGCATAAACAGGACCTGGTTTATAGCCCATTCGTCTCAGGTCTTTGCCACTCAAGGAAACTTTTGTGCGTTTCAGCCCCGTAAAGTAAAGAGAAATAGCTTTCTTAACGTCTTCTCTCTCTGTCTTCCCCATGGCGTACAACAAAAAGTCCGGGGGCAATGGGTGCAGGAGGAAGTAAAGATCGCTCCCCTTCATGGGGGCAGAATGGGCCAGGCGGAAGACCAGCTGCATGGCCATCCTCCTGCGCTGGAGGAAGCCCTCGCGAAATTTTTCCGGGAGGGAAAGCCGTTGGAGAAGCTCCTCGATTTCTCTTTCCGCAAGGCTGTCCACCATTCCCAGAAAGGCCACCAACCATCTTTCGTATTTCTCCCCCGTGAACAGTAGATTAAACCAAGAAAAGACGCCGTCCAGTCTCTTGAATAGATTCTCCATGGAACGATCAACTTGCAGCTGGGCATGGAAAAATTTCAGCAACCCATAATCCCCCATCCGCTTGATCACCGCAAACGGCTTGTCCTCCGACAGACAAAGAACCAGCTCCCGGAAAAGCCGCTTTCCAGAAAGTCGGCCGAATAGCTCCATGCGCACCGCATTTTCCATAAGCATATGGGTATGCTTGGCAATCTGGAAGCCGAAGCGCTGCTCAAACCGCAGAGCGCGGAAGATGCGGGTAGGGTCTTCCACGAAACTCAAATTATGCAGAACGCGAATGCTCCGCTCCTTGATGTCTTTCTGGGCTCCGAAGAAATCGATTAGTTCGCCGTAATGGTCGGGGTGCAGGTGGATGGCCAGAGCATTCACACTGAAGTCGCGCCGGTACAGGTCCAGCTTGATGGAGCCGTGCTCCACCCGGGGAAGAGCCGCCGGGTGGTCATAGTACTCCAGACGGGCAGTGGCTACGTCCAGCCGGTAACCCTGAGGGAAAATCAATGTAGCCGTTCCAAATTTTTTGTGGACCTTGAGTTCACCTTTTTTTTCCTGGGCCAGGGCGCGGGCTAAGCGGATGCCATCCCCTTCCACCACCACATCGATGTCGTAGTTCTTATACCGCAGGATCAGGTCGCGAACGAAGCCGCCCACGGCATAGGCCTGGAAGCCCAGTTCCTTTGCTCCTTCCCCGATGGTTTTGAGCAGACCGACCACTTCAAAAGGCAGGCGCTCCTCCATCAGCTGCAGGATCCCTTTCTTTCGCGGTTCAGCTGAAGAAAAGTCCTTTTCCACCAGAGCCCGCGGCTCTCGACTGGTGCTGGCATACAGCCAGCGCAAGAGGTCGGTGCGGGTGATTGCCCCCACCAGCTTTTTCTTCTCGATCACCGGCAGGAAGCGCTGGTTATTGCCCACAATCAGTTCTTGAATCTTGGCCAGGGGCGTCCGGGGATGGACGGTGGCAAACTCACTGGTCATGTAGTCGTGCACCGGAGAGTCTTTGAAGCCGTGGAAGGCAGCTTTTTCCACGATTTGCCTGGATATTAGGCCGGCGACTTTCCCACCATCTTCCATCACCGGAAGGACGTTGATATTGTAGCGGGTGAGAAGTTCACCGGCCCGCTCAATGGTCTCTTTGGCCTCGACGGTTTTCACGGGAAAAGACATCAGGTCACGCGCCCGCCTGATGGGGTTGATTTGCCCCTCTAAATAGCTCAGTAGTTTTTCTTCTACCTGGGGGAGATTCATTTCCTTGATGGTGGCCGAAGCGGCTGTGGCATGTCCCCCGCCACCAAAGAGGGCGGCGATCTCCCCCACGTTTACTTCTTCTATACGGCTGCGAGCTACGAGATAAACCCGATCCTCCATCTGGGCCAGAGCGAAAAGGACGTTGATATTCTCCATGTCTTTGAGCTTGTGCACGAGCAGGGCAAAATCTCCCACGTACCTGTCCGAGGAAGCTTGGGCAATCACTACTTCCAGGCCTTTCACATTGTAGCGGGTAGCCGTTTGGATCAACTCATTCAGCAAAGCGATCTGTTCGGGAGTCAACTCGCGGGTGATCAGATTCGAGACCATGTTCAGGTTGGCTCCCTTAGAGAGTAGAAAAGCCGCAGCTGTCAAATCCTCCGCAGTAGTAGAAGAGAAGGTAAAAGACCCCGTGTCTTCATAAAGGCCCACAGCCATAACCGTCGCTTCCTCGGGGGTGAGGGGAATTTTTTGCTCTTTGAGGATTTGCGCCAGGATTGTCACTGTTGCTCCTACTTCCCGTATGTATTCTACAGTTCCCCGCAGATCTTCCGGAGAAGCTGGATGATGATCGTAAATATGCACCTCCACCCCTGGACGCTTGGCCAATTGCGCAAATTTTCCGATGCGGCCAGGCTGGCGGGTGTCCACCAGAATCAACCGCTCCACCGCAGCTAAATCGATGTTCTTAGCCCGTTCGGTCTCAAACACGTAAAAGGTGGAATGGATGAAAAAATCGCGAAGATTCTTTTCCTGAGAACCGGGAAAGACCAGGACTGCTTGCGGATAAAGTTTCTTGGCTGCTAACATAGAGGCCAGGGAATCGAAGTCGGCGTTAATGTGGGTGGTGATCACTTCCATGGATTCAACCCCGGGGATGGAACTTCTGATGCAGGCGTTTCAAGTGGTCCCTGGATAAATGGGTATAAACTTGCGTGGTAGCAATGTCCACATGCCCGAGCATGGATTGGACAGATCTCAGGTCTGCCCCCCTTTCCAGGAGATGGGTGGCAAAGGAGTGACGCAGGGCGTGGGGGGTAATTCGTTTTTGCATCCCCGCAGCTTGGGCATACTTGCGCAAGATCTTCCAGAATCCCTGACGAGTGATCCCCTGGCCCCCCCTTCCCAGGAATAGGGTGGCGCTGGGAGATATCCCAGCCCAGCGGTGCCGCGGCCCCTCCAGGTACCTTTTTAATGCCCGGCAGGCAGACCCCCCGATGGGCACAATCCGTTCCTTCGCTCCTTTTCCTCTGGCGCGCACATATCCCGCTTCCAGATTTAGGTCATTGACTGAGAGATGGATCAATTCGGAGACGCGCAGGCCAGTGGCGTAGAGAAGCTCCAGCATCGCCCGATCACGTATTCCCAGGGGCCGCCCAGAGTCGGGCTGTCGCAGTAGGCTCTCCACTTCCCCGGAACTGAGTACTGCGGGAAGCCTGGGGACGACTTTAGGCGCTCTCAGACGGCCCATAGGATTCTCCAGAATGGCCCCATCCTGCAGGAGAAACTTGTGGAACCCCTTTATGGCCGAAAAGACGCGGGCTAAGCTCCTGGCTGAAAGGCCCTTCCCTCGAAGATTCTTGAAATAACCCATCGCCAGCTCGGCTGAGCTGGCTGCGATGGTGGAAATGCCCTGCTCTGCCAGGAACGTAGCATAGCCCTGCAGATCTCGGGCGTATGCCTCAAGGGTATTCCGACTCAGGCCTTTTTCAACAGCCAGGTGATGTAAAAAGCGGTCTAACCAGTCGTCAAAATTGTCGGTCATCGAAAAGATTCCTGCATTTTGCTTATCATTCTAACATATCGGTTTCTTTTTTCAATTTTTTTCTCCCCCCGCTCCGGTGACTCCTTTCAGGTTTTTTCTTGATATCTCAGATTCTGCCATAAGGAATAGGAACAAGAAACCTTTTTGAAGTCACCACGTTAAGGGGGGGTGTTGAGGATTTTGAAAAAAAAGCTTGACATCC
>Ga0315312_1001231_pt1 | contig 20959 bp, 21 predicted proteins | sample TDP7_MG_FD_203629 | JGI IMG/M metagenome (GOLD analysis project Ga0315312, IMG submission 203629) | Freshwater sediment microbial communities from Lake Towuti, South Sulawesi, Indonesia - TDP7 | ecosystem: Environmental > Aquatic > Freshwater > Lake > Sediment | place: Indonesia: South Sulawesi... | reverse complement strand
TCCGACAATGCGAACAGCATCTCCAACTTTCCCGGTGTAAGTTGATGGTGTAATAGAAGTGATTTCTACACCATTAGCTGCCTCTACGTGCGGAAGAAGTGTTGTAAGAGTAAAAGCTGTAACTAATAACAGAATCATGAAAGCGGTTACAATGGTTGCTTTCTTCAAGGCATATTACTCTCCATTTGTCCTTCGCAGTTCCAACGCGGTTTGAACACATTTACTACTAAGGGAACATTTTAAACTTTACCTTTTATTTTCCATCTTTATCTTTTATTTTCGCTTTCTGAAGACCTTAGCGCTGTCCACATCGCAGACGTACTCGAAGCCTACCTCCACAAGTTTGCATGCTTCTTCCAGGTTTTTTGCGACAGCAGCATGAAATTCATCGTCTTTTGCCTGGAATACGCTGTTCTCTAGAGTGATGTAGACTGCTGTGTTTTGTATGTTCCTGTGACCGAGAAGTCGTTGAACGTGGAATACGTCGTGAGTTTTATGGTATTCCATTGTTGCTTTCCAGTGTCTAAATGTGTGGAAAGTGATTGCTTTTAACCGTTGGTTTTGAAGTTTGAGTGCGACTTTTTTTCTTTGGCTCCACAAGGATGTCTCGAAGGTCTGCAAGCTTCCGCCACCAAAGATTTTTGGGTTTTTCTCTGGTAATGCGCTTATCATTCCAGCAAGTCTTTCGCTAATAGGCAGAATTCGTGGATTGCTTCCTTTCTCGGGGTGATTTATTCTTATGGTGTGACGTTCGAAGTCTATGTCTGTCCATTCGAGTTTGAAGGCTTCGCCGAGTCTTGCCCCAGTTTCCTTTAGAATTTGGAGCATTGTTGACAACTTCTTTCCACTGGTTGCAATCAAAGCGTTGAGTTCTTCTTCGGTTGGAATGAATGGCAGCGTTTGGGTTTGTTTGTATCTTGGCGGAATCCAGGTCTTGCCTTGCCACTTTAAGAAACTGTCGTAAGCTGTTGTTGCTAGGAGTTTTGTTGTTTCGCACCAGTTGTTTGTATTGGCTATTGCTTCTTTAACTGATTCTGGGTCGTTGAGGTTTGCCTTATTTTTCATGAGGCCTCTTAGAAGATTGGCTCTGCTTCTGATTGTATGGTGGCTGTAGGCTTGATTCTTCAGCCAGACGAGGTATCGAATTATTTCGCCTTCGATGCTTACGTCAGGTTGTGTTGTGCCCTCCCGCTGGGCTGGTTCCTGTCGGGTTACTTCGGCCAAGTTTTTCGACTCTTCTGTCAAGAGTTCGCATACTTGACGATCAGAAAGTAAGGCAGAAGCGGTATTTATTTGCCAGTCTTGGTTTTTTTGTAACGGTTTTTGCTGGCTGAAACGGTAATAGCATTGGCGGCATAGCCATCTTTGAACCGTTTTGCCATCTGATAAGTAGCGCAAGCCATCTTTGTATAGCCTTATTGAACCACATTCTGGACACTTTAAAATTTGGTTTCTACTACGAGCATGCCGAGGATCCAGAATCCTCATAGTATTAGGCTGTTTGGGGGGTTGTGCGAGTGGATCTGACTTATCCAACTTCCTATTTGGGTTTTGACTCGCTTTGTCAAGTATGCGTTTGTTGTGGAAGCAAGCCTTTCCCTCAGCCACTTTGCTTTTTCACCTCTGGTCTTTGAACTTCTTGTGCTTCATAAACCGCCACATATATGCCCAGTTCTGGAAAGAATCTTAGAGCGAGAATGGGTGGGTTCTTTTCAATGTGCTCACGATTACGCGCCGCTTGCCGAGCCACAGCCAACAAGCTACCATATTCTTTTGTTTTTTCGTTCGGCACTATAACCAGCGCCTTCAGCATACCTGTCACTTGCTCATTCTCCCTCTTGCATTTTCTCAGCTAGCTTGCAGCCACATTCCGCACAAAGCAAACCCGAACTTCCATCATGAAGTGTGATTTGCCAATCCATACGGCCTGAGAAACCGCATAAGACGCACTTGTCTTGAAAGTCATGTGTCAACCGCTCGAGCTTAACGGTCTTAGAGGCTACCTCTTCCAAACTAACTCCACTTTGTCCAGTGTTTGCTTCCTTGTTTGAGCCGACTTTCGTGGATTCTGTGTCAAATAGAACATTAGGAAAAGGAGAAGCTGAGGCTTCTGGTTCTTCGATTGAGCCTTTCGTGGATTCTGCTGGTTCGATTTTGGAGATCGTAGATGATTCTTGCTCTGTTTGTGCATTTTGTAATGTTCTATTGGCACAGAGACGCACAGTTTCGCCATTCAAAGGATCAACATAACTGTCATGCTTTGTCTCTTGTAGAACATTAAACTTGTTTTCTTCTAACCATGCATTAAGGCTATTTTCCTCAAAGCTCTGAAGAGAACCCACGAACTCGCCTATCGTGCCAGCAAAATCGGCTTTTTGCTTAGTTCTTGAATACTTGTAAGGCTTGTTGCTGATGTCTTTCGTTATGTAGCCCTTTTGTGTTAAAGACTCCAAGAACTCTCTGGTTCGGTTATCTGACAGTCCCCGTTTTGCGGCGACTTGCTGAACAGTCAAAACATCCGATTCGTCAAAACATTCCAAGACCCGTTTATGACGCTCGCTGAGTTTAAACAAGGTATAGAGCAAGCCAGAGCCAGCTATACGCCAAATAATGTAAAAATCTATTGGCGAAGCTACGACATATCTCTCGCCTGGCAATTCTTTCTTCTCACCATTGCTACTTATGAAGGCTTTAACCACAATCGTTCTTTGAGCCTGATGCAGCCAAGCTGAAACGCCAATTAGATAAAGCAGTTTCTTGAAGTCACGTCTTGGGCCTACGCTTAGCTCTGATCCTTCAGGTATTGGGAACTTGCAGGCTAAAACATCTGTGTACGGAATGATAACCTTGCTTATCCAGCTCAACTGGCAAATGGTTGTTGCATACAAGTCGTTAGGCTTCTCGGTTTCGCTGCTGGCTCCAAGAACCTTATATTTTTGCGCTTCAAACTTGATGATTCTCTCAGTTTGTTCTCTGCTTTCGTCAATGCTGATTATGAATAGTCTATTCAAGAGTTCGCTGTCAATTTCCGCTGATGTTGCTGTGGTAATAAAGGTAGGTCGGCCTACTGTGTTAATGGTGGTTGTGGCGAGTTTTCCAGTTTCATCATCCACAATCGTAGTCAACAGTTTTAGGTTGCCTTCGCTTATCATCAAGCGCAAGCTGCTTTGAGCTGCTTCTATTCCTCGAAGTTCTTCAATGTCGAGAATCTTTTTGTCAAGACTTGATCCCAACCGGTCTGGTGCGGCTGCTGTTATTCTGGTGAAGCTTTGGACGTTTGCGAAGTATTTGAGAACGTTGTTTTTGAGCCATGATTTACCAGCGCTGCTTGAGCCAGTTATTACAGCGCTTAGGTTGAAATCTGTATAACTGCTTGCACAAATCAGATAAAGCAGGAGCTTGTTTTGGTCTTCGCCTGTGATTATCTTGTCAAACTCGATCTTAATCCTATAGAGAAAAGCAGAGTCACTCATCAAGTTTGCAATGTCTGGGTTTACTTCGGCGAAGATTTTGGGATCAAGGACCATGGAATTTCACTTTCTATGATGCGGTTTTAGGTTTGTTTGAGTTTTTGTCGGTAGATTTTGTCCTTGTCATAGAGCCAGTAGTTGTAAACGTAATCTTCTCCATAGTAGCGGTTGTTTATTGTAGCGTTGTTTTGCCTTAGAATGTTGTGGGCTTGGGTCCACTTGTCCGCAAGATTGTTCTCTTTGTAAGCCAGTTCAAACTCGCCTATCTTTGCGCCTTGTTGCTTCTCAAACTTGAGGATGGTGAAAGTCTCTTCTTTGACTGCTGTTGCTTGCGTTGTTTCGGTTGGAGTCAACCTTTCCAAGTATTCGTTTGCAGCGTCTGCTATAATCTGAGCCGCATGACGAAGCTTAATCAGAAAGTCAACGTTGCTCATTTTGAGAAGCGCTCCTATATCGAGAAAATTAGTGACTTCGTGGTTTTCTCCATCTTAACTCGGCCTTGTACAGCTAAACTTAGCAAAATTGCTCTGGCTGTACCCCATCCTATACCTAGTTTTTGTGCTACAAACTCGACGCTTACAGGCATTTTGGTTTCGTATAGTAGATGAACAACGTCGTTTTGTGTGCTCGGGTTGTCGAACTTTGTTTTACTCATTCTTTTAGCCTTCCTTTAGACTACCTAAAGTCTTATAAGCGCACGGTATAATGCTTTACATCGTAGTATTGTAATACTACGAACTGTAACAAAGCAAGGTAGTATGGATGCAACTCGAACTCGAGATATTCAAAGGAAAGAAGCGTGAATACAATAAACTAGTTCTCAAAGCACTTTATGAGAAGGGTTATTTGACAGCTTGGGGAATAGCCAAAGAAGTCGCCTTGAACAATCCGGAAAGAAAGAAAGGAAATTGGTATCATGAAGCTCAAAAGGTGTCTTCTGTTCTCGTTAGGAAAAACGGAAGACTTGGAGAGCTAGCGAAAAAAGAATACATACAAAAAACGGATGACGGTTATCGCCTAACTTATTATAAAGGAATCGCCGCAGCCCTAACTGTGTACAAGGATGTACGTGAACCTAAAATTGACGTGTGTGTAGCAATTCTGCAAGATGTAGACGAACGCCTACGTCCTGAGTTGGAAGAAGTTTTCGAAGTATATAATGAACTTTATTCTAAGGAAGAACTGTATAAAGAGCTTTTAAGAGCCACTAAGGAACTACAAGGTCAAGGTTTAAACTTTGATGTCATTTCCAACAAAGAATTCACCAATCACTTGCAGATGAAAATAGAAGATATTGTAATGAGAGAAGCAGCGAAGAGAGAAGATATAGAAAAAGTGAACCCTAAACTTCGGGAAAAAACAATCAAGCTTTTCATTAAAACAAAGAATGTATTTATCGAAGAAATGAAGCGACTTACTGAAGAATTGAATCGAATTGAAGAAACATTGAACTCGTTGACGAAAGCACCCGAAAAAACTTAAATCGTATCACACTCAATGCGGGCGTGTTTCTACGCGCGCTTATTGCCTTCAGCCATTGATGCAGAGCTTGCCGAATACAGCTTGAAACGGTGGGATATTACTCACGGGGCCAACGCATGAACAAGAAGCTAATGAAGGAATTAGGTCAAAAAGCAGCCGAGAAAATGGGCAAAGGCTGGGCACTAACAACATTCCTACGAGAAGCATGGGGTTCAACAAAAGAAGAGATGATGACAAACATGACTCAAGCAACGTAGGTTTTCTCATGGCTAGACACAAGAAAATCGTTTCTTTTATATGGTTAAGGTTCTTAAGTTCTCAAGCTTTTATATGTTTCAGCAATATTAGAAGTATGACATTTACGGTGAGGTTATACGCTTGTCTTCGGAGAGGCTTAAAGGTATCTGGCCGTTGCCCGGTGGTTGGAATAGTTATGTTCAAACATTAAAGAAAATATTGGAGAAAGTAGACAAGGAAAATCCCACAACGACAGAGATGGTTTCTTGGCTTAAAGATGAATATGGATTGTCAGGTAAGACATCTCCGTTTGGTTACCTTAGAGTTGTTAAAGCTTGCTTGGGTTTTTGGAAGAAACTCGCGGTCGATTTAAAATCACGACGCCAGAGCGCGCGCTTTCGAATCCTGTAGGTCAAATTGACTTTTGCTTTTTGTCTTGTGCTCAAGGTGCTTATCTCTTCAAAGACTTCTTTCTTAACCATGAACAGAGGCAAGTTTTTGCATCTCTAGAGCTTAACCATGCGTTTTTGTTCAGTAAAAGAAATATCTTCCAAGCTCCTAAAGGTTATTTGGGAGACTAAGTGATAGACAACAAGATTATTTTTGGTAGTTCCGAAGACATGAAAGAACTTAAAAAAAATAGTGTCCATCTTGTTGTAACCAGTCCTCCTTACTTCAATGCTCCTTTTGATTACCCAGACTTGTTTAAGAATTATAAAGAATTTTTGACATTAATCCGAAATGTAGCAAAAGAATTGAAAAGAGTAATCGATAAAGGAAGAATCGCTTGTTTCGTATGCGATGATACTCTAATTAAAGGAAGGAAATATCCAGTCGTAGCGGACATTACAAAAATCCTCGTTAGCAAAGGTTTCAAATATAGAGAGAGAATACTTTGGGTGAAGCCAGAAGGTTATATTCGTATAAGTAGAAGGAGTGGGGTTTTACTCCAACATCCCTATCCAATGTATTACTACCCTGACAATCTTCAAGAGACCATATTGATATTCCAAAAAGGAGAATTCAACTATAGTAGAATTCCTGAAGAACTTAGAAAAGAATCAGAACTTGATATGGATGAGGTTCAAAAAGGAAAATGGTATCTGAGTGTATGGAATATCACCAATGTTCTACCTATCAACAATAGACTAGAAAAGGGAATAGCAGCCTTTCCAAAAGAGATTCCCTACAGGCTGATTAAGTTGTTTTCTCACAAAGGGGAAACTGTATTAGACCCATTCATGGGTTCTGGAACTACATTGAAAGTAGCTAGAGAACTTGGAAGGAAAGCTGTTGGTTATGAGATTGATATCGAACTGTTGCCTATTGTGAAAGAGAAACTAGGTATCACTCAGACAAAGCTTTTCCAAACAAGTTCAGAGTTTGATATAATTATACGAGATGATGTAAAACATCTAAGAACTCAGCTTCAAAAGAAGGTTGAAGCCAAAGGAAGAAGGTAAAGAATTGGACATCACAGCAAAGATTACTGGGATAAAATATACTCCATTCATGTGTAGGAAACTGTACACTTTTGATATTGCTCAATTGGATACAGCCCTATCCTCAGATGCAACATTCATTCTCAACATTGACAATGAAAACAAAATAGCTGTTAGCTGGTGGGTTTCTGCTAAGAGAACACGTTCATACCCTTACACTCGTGTCTATGATTCTCTAAGTTACTCTGGAAAGAAAGTAACCATAATTCCAATATTCAAAGATGAAGGATTGGATGGAGATAGAGACTTTCTACAATGGGACACAGTTTCTCTTATGAGCCTCTTAGGTGTCTTTGTCATCATATCCTATTACAAAGACGCTGTAAAGAATCAACAATATAGGAATAAAATAACAGACCAACGATATGATACATCATACATTAAAGATGAAGTCAAGAAGCTCCTTTCCTATCAGTCTGATGCCTTACATTGGAACTTATCCCAATTGGATAACGCTGGAGAAATAGCAGAGAAATCATTAGAAGCATATTCCCAAATATCAAAAAGACTTGGTGTAGAAATGCATTCCATAACCTCTGCACGGGAAAGAATTAGGGAATTACTTCAAGGAAAAGACACATTCCTCAAAATGTCAAGAGACTTAGCCAAAAAGGCTCAAGCTAGGGAAACTGTTACTGAACAACCTAAAGAGAAATTGGAAGGAACAAAGGCAACTATAACCATTACAAACTATCTTGGTGGAAAGTATTTCTTCACTTCTGATGAGGTTGAACTGCATGGAAATGACATATTCTTGATAGAAGGAAAACATACCAAAGATAAGAGCCTTCCTTCATTGAATGACATTAAAGATGGGTTATTGAAAATGATATTGTTAACGAATCTACAGGATGTAAAAATCAATGATACTACATACAATCCCAAACCAATATTGAAACTGACTACAGGCATTCCATTCAGAGTTGAATATGCTAGTTATGAACAAAGAAAGCTTCTTGAAGATTTGAAGAAGGAATCAACAACTAATGGTTTTCAAGTGTTACTTAATTCTCAATATCTTTAGGAATCACCATAAAAACAAGACTTAAAAGCGCGCGCGAAATTAACGACGGATACAAGTACTTAATAGGAAAGTTTTGTTTATTATTACACGTAAGTTCTGTTGCAGTGTCAAACGCATCAAGAAGAGTCAAGTTAATAAGGATACGGAATCTTAAATGTTAGGTGGCACAATCGCTCTTGAATTGTGCTGACCCTCTAGACGCACCTGAGAAGGAGTGGTTTCTGTGCTCGGCAAGATGGATCTAAGTCGGATTAAGATACGGCTCGATAATATACGCAAGAAGGCAACAAAATCGGTGTCATTCGAGCCTTCAGATGTGCCGACAAAATTGCAGGAACATTACCTCAGTTCTACAATGAGCTGCTTAGAAGACATAAACTCGTGTTATCCTCTCAATTCAGCTGAAAACGGTTTGTTGAATCACTGGAATATTTATGGGTATGACGAAAGCACTCAAGACTACAGAGCCCTTGAAGGAGACTTGATGTTCTGCAGCTCCTCCGTCATTAAGATGGAAGATAAGTATGCATTCAACTTAACTGTGCTTCCCTATTTCGTGACTTCCATGAAGAAATTCAAGGGTAGTAGGGATGAAGAGATACGCTTTACTGAAAATCCCACGGAAGAACGCAACAAGATACTTGTAATAACCAAAACAAAGTCGATACTTGAGAGCACAGAGCCTAATTCCATAGTTCTTATAGACGGACCACTCATAGGCGGAATGGCGTCCTACCACATGACCAAGATGGACGATGCGCTACGAAAGAAAGACTGTATACCCCTTTATTTTGTGAAAAACTCAGACAGCAGACTCGTAATCGACAGCGAGCGAGATTCTAAGCTTTCTCGAGAATTCAACAGCGACTTCCATTGGGCCGCTCACCGCTTGAAAGAAGGCAGTCGATCTGCCTTCTTCCGATACACGGACCGGCACAAGTCGGAAAACTCGAAAGTCTTCGCATATATCAAGGCGCTGGCTGGCTTCGCAGAAAGAGTAGAGATGCACTCTTTAACATACGAGAAATACCATAGCCTTCTTTCGCCACTTATGAACTTGATCGCTTATCTCTATGTGGTTCAAGGAGACTTTTACAATCCGCAGGTGCGCCCAGTCGCCATAGCGGAAAAGTACGCAAGAGAGGGTCTAAAAATCTTGAATATACCCGTACTTCTAAGAAGATTGGGATTTCGTCCCACGATCAATCAGGTACGGTTTGGGTGAAAAGTATGTGGATAGTAACTGGATCTGAAAAAGATATGGTAACGATTGTGTCCTCCAAGAATGTTGATGGCATACTACCTATAGGGTCCTACCTAACAGTTACTGACAGCAACAAGATAAAACACATATTGCTGGTTGAGCGGTCCTACCAGAAGTCACTTTTTGAGCCTTCGCCGATGGTAGTTGACGCAGGGCTTCCTCTGTTGACACAAGACCAAGAATGCAAGAACATTATTGTGGCCAGAAAGATTCGAGAGTTTCCATTAAGGTCAGATGGCTTGTTCAGTTTTGTTAAGCCGAATGAAACTGCTAGACGAACTACCCAGCAAGAAATAGATGAAATCTTTACCTCAAAAGAAGGGTATCCAGCCTTCTTAGCAACAAATTTCCTCCGACAGAACTCCACTCTTCGAGAAGATTCAGGTCGCCTAATACATGTAAGGATACCTTTCGAATCCCTTTATCTACAAACAATGATTTGCGGCCAAACAGGCTCCGGAAAGACTGTAGCTATGAAGCATTTGATGGAACATTTTCTTGAACATGAGAAGGGCGCAGTGCTCGCAATAAACGTAAAAGGCATAGACCTGTTAACCATGGACCAGGCCACAACAATCACGAAAGATGATCTTAAGGCAAAAACAGAAGAAGAATGGAAGACTTTAGGGCTTTCGAATAAAGAAACAGGAGAATTCAGCATCTACATCCCAGCTTCTAAGCAGAAGCACAAGGAGGGCGTCAACCGAGACAAGGTTAGGCTGATAACCTTAAGAACACGAGATCTTGAACCTAATTCTCTTCTTGGAGTCCTCCAGAATGTTACTGATCGAGCCGCAGAAGCTTTACCGGACATTTTTAGACATTGGAAAGAGAAAGTCATTCAAGCACCCCAGACTTTCCGCAACTTCATCTCATGGTTCAAAGAGAACGCAACAAAAGAGAACGAATACACATTTCCAAAGATTTCTCAAGCAGGCGAGAAGAGCCAAATCCCGTTACATCCAGGCACCTGCGCAGCAATATTAAGGTCCCTGGAAAGTGCAAGCTACTTCTTTGACAGTCAGGAAGAGGGTTGCCTAGCTATACGTGAAGACCACATAATGGTTCCCGGCAAGCTTTCAGTCATAGATTTATCAAACAAGGACACAATAATATTTGGAGCTGTCCTGCTTCGTCATTTATTGTCCAGAATCTATGATTCCAAGGCCGTCAAAGGTCAGTATCCTGATATTCCAGTCCTAATAGTCATTGATGAGGTGCACCAATTCTATAGTTCGAATGCTTCTGCACAGGCCTTAGAAGAGCTCAATGCAATTGCAAGAATGGGGCGATCTGAAAAGATAGGGGTTATCTTTGCCTCACAGAATCCAGAAGATTTGCCTAATGGGTTGACGACAATCGTCAATACACGAATATTTTTCAGATCTCTTGGGACTGTGGGCAGGAAATTTGACATCAAAGACTTCTCGGTTGAGCTATCCTCACTTGAAAATGGCTTTGCGATAATGTCATGTGTCTCGCTGCCGCAAGTTAGGTTCGTGAAGTTTCCGATACCGTTGATGGGGGTGAAATCTTGAGAACAAAGCTGTACGATAAAGAGCTTCTGAAGAAGCTAGTTACCGAGAAAGAACTCGAAATTCTTGAGATAGTGTGGGACGACGAACTTAGCGTAGACCAGAAAATCGAACGCCTATCGGAGGGTAAGTAGGCTTGTTTGAGTTCAAGATGAGTTATTTGGAGCCGGGTTATCATAAACCAGGAGACAAGCCCTTCACGTTTCCTCCTGATTATGTAGACTCAAAGATTGATGCAAATCTCATTGCGATTGAGGGTAAAAATGGGACCGGAAAGACCACGCTTCTAAATGTCTTAGCGCTGGCACTAGGTTACCTAGATCGCGAGAAAGAGTTAGACACGAAACGTGCATTGAAACGCAGGCTGGAAGACCTAGACAAAAATGAAACTCTTCAGTATAGCTTCAGGATACGCGGTGACAAACCTCAATCCATGGAACTGCTGATAGAACGGAAAAGAGGTCAGAAGCAAAAGATCTCTCTGAACTCAAAATCGATTGGTCCAGAGAATTTGGCTAGAGAATTTGACGTGCTTTTTCTCACAGAAGACGACCCAAGGAAAGTTGTTACTGCAAGCATGGGAAAGCTCTCAAGATATTTCCGAGACCTTGACAACGGACTGAACAATCTTTCGCACACCATAACCAAGTACATGATAGAGATTGACGAGTTTCGCCACTTCAAAAAGAACGAAAATGACTTGCTTAACGAGATCAAAGACCATAAGCAGAAGATAGGGCGGTACAACTCTGAGATTGATAAACTTAAAGACACCTTGGCAAAGGTGGAGTTACGAAACGATATTCAGAAGAAGCTTGCGCTACTCAGTGATGAAGAAAAAATCACTTCTGAGTACAATGGTCTTAAGAAAAAGTATGAACAGCTGAAAAGTAAAAAAGACACCGACATTTTTCGTAAGATATACAGAGGGAGAGAAAGACTCTTCCAAGTTGAGAATGACCTAAAAAGTACATCAGCTAGAGTACATCAAACCTGCGATTCGCTTGCTCAATATGGAGTTATACTTAGTAGCGACAAGTTGCTCAATGACGATTTTTCAGAACTCAACCGAATCTTGACCAGGAGACAGATAGAAAAGAAGAGCGAAATTACGAAGATTGTAATAGTTGACGAAATGATAGAGTTGCTGAGTCACCATTCAGAGAACGACATAGTACCTTTGATCAACAAACCGGTAGGCGAAGCGTTGAGAGAACTCTACAAAATAAAAGCACAGCTGTCCTTCGACAGGGTTTTTGCTTTGCTTGGCGCGCTCAAGAGCACTCTGGATGTAAGAAAAAATGCGATTGCAGAACGCGATAAAATCCTTGAAAAAATCCGCTCCCTGTCCAAAGATAGCAAAGACATTAAGGATTTTGAGTCTATTGAGAAGGCGTTCCTAGAAGCTCAAGAAAGATATTTGCAATTGCAGCACGCTCAACAGGAAGATAAGATCAAATTGACATCTCAGTGGAGACAACTGCGCTCAATTGAGGGAGTTCCGGAAGTCATCAAAAGTCAATTGGAGACGTTAGAAGTGCAGGCAAAAGCTGAAGACAGCATGAGGGTCAAGTGTGAAGAAAGGCTGAAAATTTTACGCGAAAACGCGAAGGAAGAACCAAAGTTCAAAGACAAAGAGAAGAAGTTGCAGACTTTGAGCCATCAGATCACGAGAATGAGAGAGAATTTGTCTCATTGGATTCTAATTCTTTCGCAACCTGCAGAAGCTCGTGAGCAGTTCACGTCTTTGGAGGCAAAAATGGGATTTGGACTGGATGATTATCAGCGGTTCGTAAAAGCAGTGGGCGAGTTTCTTGGGAACCAGTTCGAGCCTATAGCTTTTGCAGAAAGGCTTCATGAAGTTAAGTTCTTCGATATAGAAAACTACACTTTTATAACGAAAGAGAACAGGCATATCCCGATCGACAACCTCTCACAGGGACAAAGCAAGATAACAACACTTACGGGAAGCTTCAAAGAGATGGAGGAGGGCAGGAAGAAGATAGTGTTAATCGACGAGATTGCTGATTTGGACCCTGAGAATTTGCAGAGAGTAAAGGACACTTTGAAAGAAAAGTTTGCTGAAGGTAAGCTTGCGCTGGCTGTTCTCGTGAGACCATCCCATGACCCGGCCTCTAAGCCCATTAGCATTAAAGGGTGGGGCTGACTCTGGAAGAAAAAAGCCTCAACAATGAAATGATTAGACTCTTACAAGAACTAGTTATCCTCATGGAATCCAAAGGAATGAAGGAAGAGGAGATTCCCTTCAGCTTACTTTTCGAGTTATATAACATGAGTCGAAACAACATGTCCAAGGTTTTTTCCGACAGTGCAACTTGGGTTAATCCACAACTCATTGATCCTATGCTTGATCAAGGAATAATACAGCGAGTTATGTCGGAAAACCTGGAGAAATATGCCTTGACTTTCAAGGGCATCGCCCAATCTATTCAAATAAAATATGGAAAAACCCTAGAAGAACAATTTTTGAGGTTCCTGGAGCTTTCTGATCATAAATTCGCCACCACGGAGCAAAGTCCTCTTTCATGGAAGGAGAAGCTCGCAAGCCTCTCTCTGATTCTTATGGCAAGCACATCGACTTCATCGGCTATACACCTAAACAACAAGGCCAACAAAGCTGTTTTCAATGAAGTTTTTGAGAAAACCCTCGCCTCCCTTAAGAAATTCGGCCTGGTCGAGAAGAAGGAAGAACTTAAAACGACAAGTCGGGGTGAGCATCCTGTTTCTGCATTGATGAGTAGGGTCACTGAATTGGCGCGTAAAACAAACCTCTACTACAAGAATGTCCGCGAAGTTTCAGGGTACTATTTCGACGTCGAGAAGGAAGAAGATATAGATAAGAAGAGACTTTTCTTTTTGCTAAGAAAGATTTTCGGATACTACGATCCCAATTGCGATTACGGAGAAATGTACAAGGAACTTGAACAGATCAGTCAGCTCTACTCACCCCGATTCCTAGCGAGATCCATAAATCCGATGATTTCACTCAGCATTCTTAAAAAGGTGAAAGAATTCATGAATCAAGAAATATGGCATTTTCCTCAGCAAACTCAACCTAATTTGGAGACCCAAAGGACATTGACAGAGCAAGCGAGAGATCACAAGACTAAAAGGATCAAAACAACAGAAGGCAGGGTCGTACCGAAGGATGTCATCTGAAGACATAATCCTAAGACTAATAAAATTTGTTTCCGAAACAGGCAGACTGCCAAAAACTGATGAGCCCGGCTTAGAAGATCTTATTAATTCAGCCATAAAGCACTTTGGCTCTTTGGAAAACGCATTAAGAATCGCTGGTTTACTGACATCCAATGTTAAAACAGCGCGCACTCTTAGAGCGAGACAACTCTCTCTTACGCGCGCCCAAGCGTCAAAGACCTCTGCTTGGTCGGCATATCCAAAGGATTATTTTTTGAACTTGTTGAACCTTAAGCGTACATCTCACTACAATTCACCAGCGCCCAATGGAATCCCCATTTGGTGGGAGAGAAGGGCAAATATGCAGTACGTGTGTTCAACCTGCAAAAGAATGATCGAGAAAGGTGAAAAATATATTGGTCGTAGAAAACTTCGCCCGGGCATGCGTGGCATTTACGGCTACAGAGGTACATATGTCACCGATTACTATCACATAGTCTGTCTTCTGAGAAACGCAAAAGCTGAAATCGAAGAAAACATCAGAGGTGCCCATTCAGAAATCAATGGTATTGAAAAAGAAATAGCCGATTTTACTGAAGAAGTGTCGATGAAAAGAGCACAAGTTGAAGAGTGTCGCACCATAATACAACAAGTAAGGGAAGACTATGTGCGAAGGAGTTTTTGGAGAAAGGTCGGTAAATGGTTTGGATTTCGCTATATCTTGTGGTCCAAAAACAGAGAAATATCACGTCTTGAAAAAGAAATGTCCCACATTGAGAATAGAGAAATCCCTGAACGAGAAACTCAAATCACTCGCTTAAAAGGAAGAATCAATAATCTTGAACACCAGTTGAAGGAAATCAACACGAGAATACAAGAACTTGTGTCACGTCAACAGGTGTACTAGTAGCCTATTCTTTTTCTTTGTAGTAGCTAGTCCTGCTGTTGCGCCTGTTGTTATGGCGAACCATATGATTGTTGCTGTTATGTTTCCTTGGCTGACTATGTAGGCTAAGCCTACTGAAACTCCTCTATGAGGGTTCGATTCTAGGAAGTCTTAGTTTCATTATAGGCCTGCGAAGAACCCAATCACAATGGAATATCTAAAATGTCATGACACATTAGGCTGATTTGCTAACTTACAAAGTGCTTCATTAATCCAGTATAAATAGACCCCATTTGAAGACAAGACCCTAGTCAACAATTCAGGTGTTGCCATCTCTATTCTGATAAATGGCTGACGAGCAAATTCAGAAAGATACTCAAGCAACGCCTTCCTATCTTGCTCATCCAATTCACTGAAAAAACGGCGACAATGCATTTTCGACTTCGCCATGGTAAAATCGAAATTATGTGCCTCCAGAAAAGCCCTCATCTTCTTTTCTACCGAACTCTCATCTCTTCCATAATCAACTCTTACCATACCAGCTCTTTCAAAGAATGGATTGTATTTCGCCATCACCGCCAAAACCTCAACCACTTTAGCCTTTACTAAGGGCATAGTTTCCCGAACCAAAAAGGCTCCCAAACCGATGCCTCTAAACTTGGGATGAATGATTACTCTACTAATCCTGGCGATTTCTTGGTTAATCAACCTCGCCCTGTGCATGTCGCCCGATGTATAGACGTATCTTTCACCAAAAACCATGTTTCTCGGCTTCAAATTCAGATAAGAACACGAATAGACAATAACACCGATTAGCTCATCGTTAAAAAGAAGCTTGTAGCAGTCTTTCACTCTGATACTAACACTCCGTTTTTCATCATTACTTCTATAATGAAAACGGCTTAGCTTTCTGTAGTCTTCAATGTTCGCCTTTTCTACGCGAAGATTCTTGTAAACACTGCAATTCTGATGTTTAGGAATGTTGCATGAGACTTTAACATCTCTTTCAAACCCTTTTTCTATCACAATGTCTGGCTGAAAATCCTCTATAATGTCTTGATGCGTAGTCGCAACAACAACCGTCTTCCCCAACCTTCTCGCTGTTTTCTGAATCAAAAAAGCAATAATCCTTGCCATCACACGGTCCAAACTGGCGCAAAACTCATCAATTATCCAAACACTCTTCTCCCTTCTATCCAACAGCTTAGCAAGTTTATACCTGTACTTCTGTCCATCACTAAGCTCCTTAAATCTGCGCAGAAACAGAAAAGCATCATTCAACCCACATAAGCTTAGAATTTCAATGGCTTCTTTAACATCTTTGCCGACGCCTTCAACTAGAATTTCGTTCTCATCAATCTCTAAACTGCTCAGCTCTATTGCTTCATCACCAAAGAATCTTTCAAAAGCCTTAAGAAGCAGCGATTTTCCTCCTCCTGAATCGCCCGTAACATAAATCAAATCGCCTTTATGAAATTCAAGATAAAAATCGTCAAAAACAATGAAATGTTTAGCCTCATCAACCCCAAGCCCAAAAGCTTCACAGACAGCCATCGTCCTCTCTGTAACATCAGTCTTAGTGGAAAAAGCAACATCACATTTTAACGTCAACGCTTCTCCCCGACGAACCTTACCCCATTCCCCATCAAGCCTACTGCTTTCAAATTTAGACGCAAAACTCTCCGCAACACCCCTCAACCCCTCATCATCAGCCTGAAACGGTTCTCGCAGCCTAAGCAAATTATCAATCCGTAGATCATTCTCATTTAACAAATCCTTAATCAAATCCCGCGAACCCTCAGAAACCAGTTGATAATACTCTTCAGCATCTAAAAACAAGTCATGCTCACCACGAATCTTGTTCATTACCTGCCTAATCATACGCCTGTCCACGTCATCCACGGGCAGCCTAACCACACTAACCTGCTTAATGCCAAGGTCCTTCGCAGCCCTCAGTCTATGCTCGCCATCAGCAACCAAATACTCTTTGTTCGTTATGATTGGAACAACAAAACCCCAACGCTGAATACTCTTCTTCAAAGCCTCAAATTGTCTAGCACTCATCCGATTTGGATTAGCCTGATCCACGCAAAGCTTATCCACATCAACAAGTTCAGCCAGAGGAATCGCTAGTTCTTGCTCCATTCTCCTCACCTCTAAATCTGTCAATAATGGCTTTGCGCCTTTCTGCTAGCTCTTCAGAACCCAGATAGCTGAAACGCTCAAGATACTCCACAAACGAAACCTCAGCACCCTTGCCAAAGAGCCTACACCCCTCATCCTCGTAGTATCCACGCATAATCCCAACCTCCTCCTCATCAGAACATGGCCTCAAAACAGTCTCTCTCCCACTACAGGAGACACAACAATGAGCATGCCCAAAAATCCCGCCCTCTAACCCATTCCATATTTGAACATCTATCCAATCATCTTCAAGCCTAACAGCAAAAACATTCTCCAAGCGCTTGACTCTCCCTAAAATTGCCTTGTTATTCATAGATCTTCTCCCCGTGTCTAGCCATGATCTGTTCATATCGAGCCCTCAGCTCTTCCAACTCTTCCTTGGTATGGCCTTTCCACCAGCCTTTCGCTGCACCATTCATCATGATGCTGTTTCCGAAAAACATAGCCACCTCGTTGTATTTCTTGACGATTTCTTTTTCCTCTTCAGAAAGACTAGCCGTTAATCGAATGCACTTCTCGATAATCTCGTGCAAGGTTTCGACAATTTTCACTTCTTCATCGTTCAGCGCTTCTAAACATTCCATTCTAACCTCTTCGTTGCAGAATGGATCACAACTTCCCAAATCAAACCAGCCAACCTTGTTATTTTTGTCTCCATAACCAAGCTCCCGCGCCTTAGTACGCAACAGAACCAACTCTTTGCTGAAGTAATCCCTTTCACTTTCAGTCAAAAGGTCATAATCGAGCGGCGGCAACTCAACCGTGTCAAAAGGCTTAAACTGTTGCTCAAGCCTCTCAACTCTTCTAACAATGGACGCTTTCAATGAATTGAACTTGATCGCCCCCCAACCATTTTCTGCTTTTGTGCCAACTCTTCTAGCCTATCTAACCTCTCAATAACTTCCTTAGTTTGAACAATGCTTCCGTGAATCTCCAAGGCTTCAAGAACCGTCCTAAGAGCGCCAACCCGTGCATTGTCATTGCTTGCCTTAAGATAAATAGTCCAAGCAGCCTTCTGCACAGCGTTCAGCTTCTGCTCAACCATCTCCGCAAAACCGCCATATTTCTCCAAATTCAAAAGCAAAGGAACCCACTTGCTACGGCGTTCCCAATCGCTCCACAAACACCGCTCACTAACGCCATATTTGCCAGCCAACTGAGCAACAACAGCAGAAGGATGAAGCCCAGTACTAACCGCATCCAACATCTCAGCACGCCTCTTCAACAGCTTAATGTCCAAGGTATCCCCATTTTTTACTCAAATCTGAACAACGAACAACCCTACGTCAAGACGCCTCGAAGAAAAAGACACCAAACATTAACATTGTCATCTTTCACTTTAAAACATTGCCCACGCATATCAATGAGCTTGCTCTGTCCACAGTATAATGGTAGCCCGGGAGAGATTCGAACTCCCGTTTTAATTTTTATAGACCTAAGAATAATCTCATAAATAGAAAAAGGGGGAGTTTGCGGGAGACATCTCCAATCGTTGTGCTAAAAACCTTTTCCTATTACTTCTCGCTTTTAGCTTGGGTCGCTATTTGCGCTTACGGAAGATTTTGCGTGCTGTTGCGTCGCTTGTAGAGACAACCAACACTTATGCTTAAGTGAAAAAGGTATCATGCAGTAAATCCCGTCAACTGAAGATTTATGCAAACTTTTAAAAGAACTGAGCTATCTTAATTCAATTTCAATACAGTGATAGAGTTCATGAATCAAGAGACTGACAAAGGAAGTTTAAGGATTGGTCAAGTATTTTAGAGACCCCATTTATGATTACATAAAATTTGAAAAAAGAGAATTGAATCTGATTGATTGTTTTCTTTTTCAAAGACTACGAGGGATACATCATCAAGGAACGGCAACCTTTACTTATCCCAGTATGAATCATACTCGTTTTGAGCATTCACTTGGTGTGGCATATATATCTACCGAATTACTTAGAACATTGGCTCCACTTTTTGCGAAGAGTTGCACAATTTCTAAAGCAGAGGAGTGTAGAGAAGCAGTAAGGGTTATTGCATTATGGCATGACATTGGTATGGGACCTTTTTCTCACGTCAGCGATAGAGTCATGAGTAGATACATAAGAGAAAAAATCAGTCCTCACGAGTGGATTTTGCTCAAGATAATTAAAAAATATTTGCCTGATTTCCTGACAGAATGCGGGTTTAAGAAACCGGACAGTATAGCCAAGAAAGCCCTTGAGATAGCTGACGGGTCGTGTAAGCTAGTAGTGCTCCGACAGATATTTGATGGAGCTGTTGATGCTGATTTTATAGACTATGTTTCTCGAAGCTCCTACATGCTTGGTTCAAAGGGTTTGCTTGACATTAGGCGTCTTATTCAAAACGCTATAATAACAAAGAAAGGCGATCTTGGATTTACAAGGCAGGCGATGAGTGCTTTAGAATTTGCAATAATAGAGAGGTATAGAGAATTCAAGTACATTAACTTCCATCATTCAGTTTGTTTCTCTGATGAGCTGATGAGTCGGATAATGTGGAACGGAATAGAGGAAAGGATTTTTGACCGAACTGACTTCACTCTTTCTCATTATGAAGCATTAGCCGAAGTTGATCTGGAAAATCTACGAAATCCCAATGAGATCGCAAAGCCTGAGAGAATCGTTGATGACCACTATATCATTCAAAAAGCAAGAGAATGTGGCGAAGATAAGGTTTCATCTTACATTAATATTCTTGGAAAAAGAGATTTCTATGCTCCATTATGGAAAATATCGACCTATTTAGAGCCGGAATACGGAGGAATTGTTCGAAAAGCTTGCTCACACGTAAATCAAAACATGGAAAAAGACCCTGTTAAAACGATGGCTACTATTGAAAGTTTTGAAGAAGATCTTAAAAGCTACCTTCAGATAGATGAACAACCGATAATCTCATTTAAACCTTATAGACCATTCAAAGAAGAGATGGCTCAGTTGTTTCTCATTTTTAATGATGAATACGAAGAATTGGCAAAATCTTCGCCAATCGCTTGGATGTTCCTGTTCCACAAGAAACTTGCAGAGGAAACAATTCTATTCAAACCCCCACCAGAGCTGTATTACCCGCTTTACATACATATACCAAAAAAGTATATCAAAAGCGAGGAAAAACGGAAGACTTTCAGAAACAAAGCGATCGGAAAGCTAAACGCGCTATAAACTAATTATTTTGTTAGTGTTTCAAAAAAAGCGTCTTCGCTAAAACAAACATTCAATGCATATTTGACCGATTTTTCGAATCTTTTCTCACGGTCTTCTGTTTCCAGAAGTTTATCGATTATTCCTATATAGAGCTTGAAAGTATTTTCATTAATCTCTTTTTTAATCTTTTCTTCAATTTTGCGGATAGCCCTCTCGACCTCAGGCTTCAGCTTGCAGAATTCAGATCTTGCAGTCACCAGTTCAACCTTTTTTTCTATGCTTAAGCATTCGATGGTATCCGCGAGTCCACGCATCACAACACCTCTTTCATTCGATATGCTGCCTTTCAAAAAGGGTAATCGTTTCCCTTCTTCTCTTGTCAACAACGTGTCCAACACGTAGATCACGTTAGAAAGCTCCAAATAATCCGATTCGCGCAATTTATGAAGCGTGTAAAGTACAAAATTCTCGGTCTCGGTCGCACCTAAAACCGTATATTTTCTTTCAGTTTTCAGCATCGACTCTCACCTTGACACTGAAAATCCGAAAATTTTAGGCTTTTGGTGGTTCTTTTCGGTATAATAATTATAGAATTTCTTTCTATATAATTCTTCATGGTTATGTTCTATGTGATAAATGAGAATAAAAAACTTGCCACTGACATTATCAGATTTCGTCGTGGTCTTATCCATCGCTTCCATAGATTCAAAAGAGCTTATACCAACAAATTTAGAAATCCATCGAAACATACACCTGCTTGATTCAGATAGGCGTATAAAAAAAGACCATCGCAACAAAATTGAGAGTGCTTGGCCAGCTTACTATACACGGTGAATAATTTAATGTCAGATTAAATATGAAGTCCGCTGCCAGCTAGAATGTACACATTTTGAGACAGACTCGAGGTAGAAAAAGAGGGTTGTGCGGGAGACATCTCCATTTTGGAATGTTGTAAACTTTACCTTTTATAGCATAAACGACTCCAACCTATATTGTTAATTGGCGCCAAATTTGCGGATAAAGAAGAGAAACGGCATAGACACAGGAAAACTGCAGCAGAAAAAC
>Ga0315312_1001230_pt1 | contig 20975 bp, 34 predicted proteins | sample TDP7_MG_FD_203629 | JGI IMG/M metagenome (GOLD analysis project Ga0315312, IMG submission 203629) | Freshwater sediment microbial communities from Lake Towuti, South Sulawesi, Indonesia - TDP7 | ecosystem: Environmental > Aquatic > Freshwater > Lake > Sediment | place: Indonesia: South Sulawesi... | reverse complement strand
TAGTTTTGGAGGGAGAATGGTGTTTGCGGTCTGGACACTTTGGGTTCATTGACTGGAGCAAGATCATCCCTAGAACACAAGTTGGGGACATGGCTTTAATCACCGAAAAATACGATGGAAGATACCATTTAAGCTGGGACACTTACGCACAGCAGCCAGCCTTCATAGTGGTCTACGACGATGGTGACGTTTATGGGAACCCGTACGCCATCCCATTAGACTGGCATCTTGGCAAAAGAGACCAACCGAAAATTATGACTCAAGCCGTAGCTCAAGTGTTTGAAGTAGCCCAAGACGAAACAATACGCAACCTCGCTCTATGGCTCAAGAGGAAAGGCAGTCCAGTGGACAACCTTTACGTCAGCTTGTTCAGCCATGACCTTAACACTTACCTGCTCCAAGACGTGCCCTTCGTAGACCCAATCATGCAAGTCTCTACATCATATAAGTGGTGCTCTAAGAAGATAGGCGCCCTCACTCTTGCCAAAGGCATATACAGACTTGAAATGAAGAGTCCGAACTGCAGAGCCTACGAAAACAACTACATAACAAGAGTGTACCGCTGCGAAAAAAACACGCCTGAAGTGGCGAAAGCAGCTTTTTACGGAGGCGCCAGACAAAGCCAAGACAACGGGTTAACATGGAGCGACTTCGGCGCACCCTCAGACTTCAGCTTCATGCTCTACTAGACAGGTGACGCCATGCCGATCTCAAAGCAGGAAATCGACAACAGCCTCGAAACTTTTAGGGTAAGGGGATTCCGTAGCCCCTGGGAAGCAGCCATGTACGTAATCTCTAAGAGTTTTCTCGGCGTGTCTATACCCAATTCACAGCGGGGGCTCGAAACAAATATTCAGCAAATCATCAATTATTTGAACAGTAATCAGAGAAGTGACGGTGCCTGGTATGGCTACTGGACGGACATGTTCACCACACACCGGGTTCTCTTTGCTTACTATCATCTAAATGCCACACCAGCACTGCCAATGGACCAGTTTTTTTCAAAGTATGACACGTGGGGAAAGGCTAAAGACTACATCCTGTACGAGACAAAAACCGACCTCCGTGACATCTACCACATTGCGTGGGGGTGGAGCCTTTACTATTGGAGGTATCCGCCGTGGCTCCCAGAGTTCTTCACCGAAGTAGAAAGCGACTTGTCTTGGACAATAACAGGGGACTTCCACAAAACAACCCACATCCTGTACAACTATGTTATTGCTAGGCGGCCATTTCCAAACTTAGACGGCATCATAAACAAGACTCTAAGCCTGCAGAACCCTGACGGAAGCTGGGGCGACGGCTCTCGCCCAGTCTACCACACAAGTATAGAAATCTCGTTGCTCACGCAGGTCTTGAAGCTCTACCCAAACTATAGGTCAGATGAGATCCTAGTAGCCCTAAACCGTGCTGTGCCCTGGGTAACTAATTCTTACAGGACACAAATCGTTGACAGTCAAGTATGCGGGTATTTCGGAGACATCATAAACATCGAGGATGCGCTTTTCGCCGGTATCCTTAATGTTGGTCAGCTTGGAATATTGCCCACTAACGTAGATATGACGTTTCAAGACGTTGTGAATCGCATACAGCCTTCACACACCGAGTTAGCACAAGGGACTACGTTGGGACTTTTCATGTTTGACGCGCTTCTAATACTCTACTATTTGGCAAAACATATTAAACTGGAAGACATAAAGAAGATACTGGGGTTGTAACAATGCCGGTGACACTATCCGCTGATAAGGCTTCTGTTCTTCCTGGGGGAACGATTGTTTTTACAGTCCAAATTCAAGGACTCCCAAACATTACGGGCATAACGGTTAGTCTTGGCTACAGAGCCGAGGGTTCTGTAAATTGGGCTCAGGTAGGAACTGCTACAGTCAACACCGATGCCGACGGCTACGCTGAAACAACCTTCACGTTTCCGATTCCGTCTACTCAGCCGCTAGGCAACTATGAAGTCATGGCGAGGGCGGAGAAGGACACGGCGTACGAGGATAGTAACATTTTAACCATCTTGGTTGGAGAAGCCGTCTTGGCTCTGCCCGTAATAGGGATTCCTATGGCGATCGGCTTAGGCGTTGTAGACATGATTCTGTTGGGGGTAGCAGCTGCCAAAGCGGTAGGAGTAATCTAAACTACTTGAGCAGCGCCGTTACTATTGCAGAAACAGCTAAGATCACCGTCGTGATGATCGCGCCCCACTCTCTGGCGCCAAGCTTACTGCCAACCTTCTCAGCGATCCTGTCAAGCTTACTGTCTATCGTTCCCAGCTTAGTTTTTACAGAAGATATTTCAAGGTTGCAGTGTTTCACTTCGTTCTCAAGAACGGCTAGTCTCTCGCCAAAGCCGGGGTCACGACGTTTCTTGCTCATCGAGATCAGCCACAACTATTTTACATGATGGAAGTTCTTAATAATTTCTTCGTAGAAAAACAATGTTGATTTCCATGAAGTTGAAGCAAAAGCTATAAAGCTTGAAAGAAACCCTCTTAACAGTTGGAGGTGAAAATTCCCAAATGAACTTTAGGGAAATGAAGTTCCCCGCAGGGTTAACGTTGACCGTCTGTATCCTCGTGGTGTTGGCGGGCGTGTTCCTCGCCATTCGAGAAGTCATCATGACTATAGACGTCTCTCAGTTAACCGAGCCAGCGTTGACGCTTTACGGGATGGCGAAGACCTTCTTCACGTGGGGACCCGTAGCTGCCTTTGTCGGATGGTTAATGAACATCGTGGGGTATCTGAGGACACAAGCGAAGTTAGCTGCTTTCAACCAGCCTGGAACTCCTTACAACATTCAGCGGTTTTACTCTACAATGGTTTACTACTTGGGTCTGATGGAAACATTCGCAACTGGAATTGCTGAGCCATTATCGAAGGTGTTGCCACCACCATACAATGCTATTATTGGACAAGGAGTAGCGATCATAGCCTCAGCGATCGTCGTTCTCATAGACATACTCGGTTCGGAAGTCAAGCACATCTTGGGAACGGTTAAGCCGATCTGGGGTCCACCGCCCGAAAAGTAGAAGTAAAGTCTATAACGCTGTTCTAACAATATTCTAGTGATGGTGATGACGCTAAGGCCTCTCAGGCTGTCCCTGCACTCCTATTTGTGAGCTGAACCATCCATGCTAGATTTTAAGGAAGTCCGAAAAGAATGCGCCCGTTGTGGCCTGCTCACCCGTGAACAGTGCTTGTCCTGCCCAACGTACATTACGTTGAATACGCCCTGCTACTTTTGTGACCGCATAGGCGGAGTCGTGCCCTTCACCAAGTCAACGTCTAAGGGCACAGAGAAAATCCTAGTGTGTCCAAAGTGCCTAGAGAAGCTGACATAATTACTAGTAAAAACACTTATACTCGTCTTTCTACTAGTAAATTTGTGTGGGAGAAAAATGAGTGTGCAAAGACGTCTTCAACGGTGTAAGGAGATACTGCTCAAAATTGCTGAAAGACCCGACTGTACCGACATAACGGGTTACGGCAAGTCCAGCATAGAGCTGTTTGTTTGGGGCATCGACTCAGCGATTAAGAGGTACAAGAGCGAGGCTGTCAGGGTGAGAAAGCTCCAGCACGCTCAAAATTACTAGTAAATTTGTCTCAGCGCAAATGCTAAGGCTGAGAGAGTAACCATGCGCCCGCTCCTACGCCAGCAACGACGACTGCGGCTATGGCTCCTACAATCAGCGGCGTATAATTAGGCATGGGTGGGACTCCCTCGTCCGTAACGTTGACTCCATTCGTTAATTCACAGCCCAGATACCCCTTCTCTAGGTTTCCGTCGTATTCAGCTTTTATGTTGTATGTTCCCGCCTCTGTGAACACGAAGCTAAACTCGTAGTATCCAGGTGAGATAAGAACTGTCCTCGTCATGGTTGAGGCTACTCGGGCTCCGTTGATGTTTAGCCAAACTACTTCTCCATCGTCAATTCCTAGAAATGCTCCTGTGCCGGGAAGGATCTCACGCGATAAGTATCCTGAGATCAGAACAGTTAGAGGCTTAACCCCCGTCGTTTTATCCAGGTATATCGTTAACCTTGTGGCATAGCCGGCTGCAACGATGACTTGAACAACCTCGCTCTGACCCAAAGACTTCACCACCTAACGGGAGAGCAGCCATGTGCCCGCGCTGACGCTGACGACGACCGCAACTATGGCGCCTATGATCACTGGCGTATAGTCGGGAGGAGGAACCTCCTCACCTGCCACTGTAACGCCGTTGTGTACCTCGCATCCTTCGTATTCGGCATCTCCTGGAAACTCTGTCTCTACTACGTATGTGCCAGGGCTAGTGAGCGTGGCATAGAGGGCGTATGTTCCAGTGGATTTGGTGTCTGTCGAGCTTATCACTTCTCCGTTGATGATCAAGTTGATCGTCTTAAACCCCAAGCCATAACCATAAACGTTCTCGGTGAGCTTGCCAGAGACAACTATGCTGAGGGGAGCAGGCCCGGACGTTGGGCTGACGCTTATTGTCAGGGTCGTGCCAACCTTCGGAGCAGACACACTAACCAAGACTTGTCCGCTTCTACCCAAAGACAACACCCTACAAAGACTTATAGCCACAAACCTTAAATTATTTGCTATTGTACCGCGCCCCCATAACGCGAAGGACAATCATCTTTTTGGCAGTTTACAAGGATAACCTATGCTGAAAAGTTTTAGCGTGCTCATTAGAACCGCTTTTTTCCAATGACTTCTCCATCATGGATAAACCTTATATGCAAATCGAATCTATTTGATACTCAGGCGACCGCATAAAAATGTTGGGCTTTTTTTTGGAGGTGATGGGGTAAGTGTCTGAAGGACGGGATGAAGAGATAGACGATTTGACGATGCTCACTAAGCCGAAGCAGAGTATCGGTGTTACGGTTTGGGTTGACTGGCAGACGGCTAGGGACCTTAACTTGATAGCGGCTTATGAGCGTATGAAGCGTGGGCCTGTGTGCCGCATGATCTTGGTTGAGAAGATTAAGACGTACCAGCGGAACCCTGCGTTCAAGCGTTTTCTGAAGCAGCTGAGGACAGTGAAGGAGGAGAAAAAGGGGGTGACTACTTAGATGAAAACAGAGAAGAGAGTAGTAGTTCAGTTAGTCGAGCTGACGCAACAAGAAATCCATGTTCACTATGTTCCTGAGATTCCAAAAGAAAAAATGGTGCCGCCTCTTCCTGGTCCTGTTCAAGCATCAGATGAGGAGATAGTTGTATTTAAGCTGCTTGAAGCGTATAACCAAATGATGCCGAAACTTCTGGAAAGATTTGTTCCTCCATCACAAACTCCCTTCGTTGTCTTAAATGAGGAAGAGTACAATGAGCTTGGGCGTCCCACGGTTGGAGACAGTTTGGTGTTGATTTTAGAGTTTGGAGAAGAGAAGGAGGATAAAAAATAAATGGTGACGATTGAGGAATTAAAGAACAAGTATCCCGTGAAGGATGTCGCCCCTTATGGCTCTTGCATCGTGGTTCCAGGCGACGAGTTTGACCCTGACTGGGAGCATTACTTGGCGGAGCAGGGGTTCAAATGTTTCTTGACTGACCTAGAAATGAAGCCTGTCACCCTAGTACGCCTCAAGCCCGCGGCGTCTATCCCTACGCGAAAATCGGGTAAAACTCCTTTAGGCTATCACTGGACTCCAGAGGAAGACCAACAGCTGATCCAGTTGGCTAAGCAGAAACTTAGTTTTGAAGAGATTTCAAAGCAGCTGCCAGGTCGCACCGCGATTGCAGTGAAGAATCGTATAGGGCGCCTAGAGAAGCGGGGTTTGTTGCCATCTCATCCGAGGCAAAAATACAAACGAAGAGAGATGCCACCTAGTCCTTCTGAAGTTAAGGAAAAAGTCACCGACAAGGATGGGCTCGTCAAAGAGTTGCTTGAAGGCGCTGTACTACTTTACCCGAGCCATCGACGTGCCTCTGCGGTCCTTCTGAGAGAAGCAACTAAAGAAATGGAGAAGGCTTCGCCGTGATTCACATTGGCTTTTCAAAAGGGCAAAGCATAGACATTCCTCTGCTGCACACGATCGTAGCTGCTCAGACCAGGTACGGTAAGAGCACCACGATCCGGGCGATGATGCAGTATGTTCCAGAAGACTACAAGATCGTGTGCCTGGACGTTAAGGATCCCAGAGACTTTGAAGGCGTCGGCGTTGAGGTTCCCATCTACATAGAGAACAAGACGGATCCTCTCATGTTGAAGCAGTTGTTAGAACAGGAGAGTCACCTTTGGTTGCGGAAAGAGTTTCCTGAACTCATCGACCTGTGTAAGGAAGGCGACACCTTCGAGAAAGTCTACGAGCGAGTCAACAAGCGCATGGAAGAGAAGGTACACCCCGTCGTTAAGGACCGCTTGAAAGTCTTACAGCTACTTCTAAAATCGCTAGTGGAGAGCATGGCCATGATAGAGCTCTCTGACACTTTAGAGCTGCCTGGAAAGAAGAACGTCATGAACCTTTCTAAGGCGCCCTCGGAGATCAAGCAGCTGGCAGTCTACAGCACAGTCAAGTGGATTCTAACCAAACTCAGGAACGTGGTCCTAGTCATTGACGAGCTGCCAGACTTTGCGCCACAGGGATACCGGACTCCTAGCAAGAGCATTATTGGCGAGGCTATCAGAAAAGGTGGGGCTAAGGGAATCTGGCTCTGGCTCAGCGGCCAAACCATGACGGGCGTGGACAAAGGGGTCTTAAAACAGGCTATGGTGTGGATCCTGGGACATCAGCGTGAGATCAACGAGGCTAAACGTACGCTGGATCAGATTCCGTTCAAGACTGGCTTAAAGGTTGAGGACATCATGACGTTGCCTGTTGGCAGCTTCGTCGTCTGCACTGACGAGGGAGCCTACATCACGTATGTTCAGCCTGAAGGCTTAGATACGGAGCCTGCTAGGCGAGTTTCGCTTGGGCAATTATCCGTGAATGATGTTTCCGAGTTACTACGAGGAAAGGAGGTGGATGATGATTTGGTTTGGAAAGAAAGGTATGAAGAGGAGAGAAGAAAGCGAGAGGAATGTGAAAAAGAGTTTGCTAGACAAGTTGAAAGACTAAGCGACCGGAAAGCAGAAGAGAAAGTCAATAAGCTGAAGGAAGAATTTGGCGAAGCAAAACGGGTCTGGGAGAAAGACGCTTCACAAATGAACAAGGACTATGATGAAGCCCACAAAACCATCAAGGAACTCGAAAGCCAGTTAGAAGCTTTTAAGAATTTCAAGGGTGCGTTGGCTGCGCTTTTACCTACACCTACTGCTGCTACTATGCCTGCGACAGACATACCTTCTGAAATCATTGTCTCTGCTGAGCAACCAGCGTTGGTCCTGGAGAAGAAGACGCCACCACTCAAATTGGCACAGGATACGCTTGAGGGACGAGTAGCCATCGTTTACGGAGAGGGAAAGCTTCCAGAGAAAGCTTTTACAAAAACAGAGCTTAACAAGATTTTGGAAGCAAGGTTCGGTACCAAAGAGTTCCCTGGAAACCTACCTGTAGTATGTAACAAATTCGTGGCTTGGGGCTATTTTGAAAAGGTGCAGGCAGGAAAAAGATTCGATTATAGAGTTAAGATGAGCCCTCAAAAGGCTGAGGAGAAAGGCTTGTTGAAAGAGGTTGAAGCCGAATGAATGAAAAACCATCAACAGTTTTCGTTGTTTATATGATTCATGGAGATATGAGTCATGGAGAATGGGAAGGAGTTACTATTCATGCCATCTGCTATTCTCATGAACTTGCAGAGAAAGCCCGAATTAGATTAAGTGCCGAACTACAAGTTCCGCTTAAAGATTTCGAAATAGTTGAAGTTGCAACGGATGCGGGGCACCTCTACGGAGTCCTTGTTCAAGAAGGAAGTTTCGACATAAAATAACTGAAAGAGAGGTTGAAGCATGATGGATAAGGCATGTATGGGGTGCAGATTTCACACTCGCACGCCTTGGCGCTCTCCGTTGACCACCACTCTGTTCATAAAGCATGGCTGCTCAAAGAAGGGCATACAGTTCGTAGGATTGAGGACTATGCCAATCGAATGCCCAGACAGAGAGGATTAAGCTAAATGACGACTCTTGACCAGTTCCTCTCCCCTTCCGAAAGTAAGCCTAGACTCCCAGAAGAAAGATGTGCCAACCCTAAATGCCGAAAAATACTCAAAATCACAGACATCAAATACACGCTCAGAGTCAAAGGCAAGGAAGGCGTCTACTGCCGCACCTGCGCCAAAGAAATCTTGCGCCCACTAGAAGACTCAGAGGGAAACCTATGAAGTTGATTACGGTGTATCTTCCTGAGCCGTACCTTCGGGCGTTAGATCGCTTAGTTACTGAGAAATTTTACCCTAATAGGGCTGAAGCAATCCGATTTGCCGTCCGAGATCTTCTTAAGAGTGAAGTGTGGGAAAGAGAAAATGTTTGACCATAAGCTAGTCAGGGAAAAAGTGAAGTGTTGCTGCTGCGGTGGATCCCTCAAAGAGAGTAAGCATGTCCCAAAAGAAATCTTCAAGCAGTTAGACGTTCTTGAACCTGGAAGACATGGAATCGCGGGTTAAGACTATAGAGCTAGGAGGCGACGTACATAGGGGGAGTTAGTGAGTGGTCTCGGCTATAGATCTCGCATGGCTGGCTGGACTTATCGAGGGCGATGGTTCAATCTCGCTGAAAGAGGGAAAGTACGTGATGGTTCAGATCGCCAACGCCGACTTAGCCCTTCTCCAAGAGGTTAGAAAACTTGTTGGGGGTCACATATACGAAAAGAAGCTATCGAAATCAGCCCTGGGAAAGAAGTCGACGTATTCCTGGCAGAAGGTGGGGCATAAGGCGAGGATGCTGGCGGAGGCGTTGTTACCCTTCATAAAGGGAAGCAAGAAAAAGGCCTACTTTGAGCTTCTGGGAAAACCACTTTATCGACCGTTGGAGGGCCCACGTACATGAGGAACATAACCGCGAAAACCTGCCTGCTTACAGTCATAATCATCTTAGCCACTGCATACTACGTAGACTTCGACATTTTCAAGGGATTGCTGACATGGACCTTGGGCGGAGTCATCATACTCTTGCTGAATGTTGCCTTCTTCGGAAACCTGATTAAAAGCCTAATGAAGAATAAGGAAGTTCAGGAGTTCATTCAACTGTTCAGGGAAGGAAAAGACTACCTCAAAAAGATACTTGAAAACCAAAGGGAGAAGCGAGAATGAACAAGAAGAAACGTGTGTTTTATGTGTGCACAAACCGTGGGTGTGGCTTAACAGAAGAAAACCCATTGATGAGAGGTTCTCGTAGAATATGCTCACGTTGTGGATCGCCGATGATTAGGCGGAGCGTGAAAGAGTGACTTTGCTCACTGGTGAGCTCCTGGTCCACTGTCCTAAAATAGATATGAAGGTTGACGTGAAGAAACAATGTGCAAGCTGCCCAGACTTCAAACATGCTTCGTACAGGGGCTTAACCGTGTACGTCGCATGCAGCTACGGCGAAGAAGGGAGAGAGGAAACTGAAACTATTCAGGAAGACCCGGACGAGGAATGGAAGATAGAAGACGCGGAGGCTGAGGAATGAAGGGAAGGGATAAGCGGAGAAGACGAGCCCGACTACAAGAACGCAGAAAGTTACTTGTTTAGTCACTTACTTTTGTTTTCTTGAATGGGGGGGTGCTGGTATACCATTAGTGGGTTTGGAGGCTGTGGGGAGGCTGTAGAGAGAGAGAAGAGAGAGAGTCCCCAAAATTCTTATATATGGTATAGCGGTATACCGCTACTTTATGCCGAAGACGAGCGTGTACATAAACAAGAGGAACGAACAGCTTTGGCGCAGGTTTAAGGAGATTGCGAAGCGTGAAGGGCGTAGTTTCAGCGTTATCTTGGAGCAGTTTGTGTTTGAGTATGTTCGGCAGCATGAGAAGGGGAACCCGCAGAAGCCGTTATTGCCCGCTTATGAGAAGCCCTTGTATCAGGTGACGAAGTTTCCCATGCAAAGGCGATGCGAAAACATGGAGTGGTTACTAAGCCTCATCGAACGTAACCCGGGGTGTCCGATTAATTTTTGGATGAGCCGATTCAGCCACCTCAGTGGGTTAAGACCCGAAACCGTGAAAGAATACCTCAGAACCCTTCACATGGATAAATCTATCCGCTATGAAGGAGACAGAGTTTATGCCATGCCCGAAAATAAGGGAGAGAAAAAATAGAAGCGTCTACTGTTCGCGGCTGAACCAGTGGGTAAGCGAAAAACTCTGTGAAACCTGCGACTCTAAAGCCTGACCTATTCCTCTTCGCTTTCTTCCTCGCCTAACCCTTCTTCTTCGCCTTCCTCTTCTTCTTCCCAGCCCTCTTCTTCCTCTTGTTCTTCTTCCATGAGTTTCACCCTCATCCCTATTTCTGCTAGATGAACAGCACTTAAAATTTTTCGTGGATGCTTTAGAAATTAACAACTTCATGTAAATTGTCTCAGCTAGGAATTCGTTCGAGCCGAATGAAGTAAACTACGCGGGTTTATAGACTTTGTCTACTACGAGGATCCTCCTCTGCGACGTACATACCGATGTATGCACCGACGTATCCACTCATGTACGTCGCAGCGGAGATGAGGGCTCACCCGTGAGTAGACGGATCAGCTCCTCACTTCCGAAGTTTTCAAGCGCCTCTGCATGAACTTCCTCTTCAGACACGAATGTTGTTTTCTCAGCCTGTCTCAAACCAGTTTTGACGAGATGCGGTCGCAGGTCCGGAGCGATCACCTTCAAGGTTTCCAACTCTCCCTTAACGGCGGTTCCCTGGAACTTCTCTTCATCCTTAATCTTCTCCACAACCTCTTCAACAGCCTTCTCCACGACGTCTCCCAGTCCTTCGGTTAGAAGCCAACGCATGTGCCGCTTCATCATATCCAGTTTGTCAACTTCTGTGGGGCTAATGGTTAAGCCGTTTGCCAACATGCAAGCAACTACGTAGGACAGCACGGGATTCTCTAAGCTCATCCTCGTGGCTAGGACCGCGAGTCCTGACAGCTCCACTCTTGGCATTCCCTTGTACTTCGGAGGCGAAGGTCTTGTTGGCAGAGCTAAGGCTTCAACGTGGTCGCCAGTTAATCCTAGGTCCGTCACTCGATCTCCTAAAGCAATGTCTAGGTGCCGTGTACGTCGCGTTTCGAAACCCAAAGCCCTGTAGACGCCCATGCCATCCCTGTCCCAGTCGTGAAGTGCCAAAACTGGGCGGACGTCTCCCTTGAGGATCTTCCGCACCCAGCGTAGCGGATATCCCTTGCCAGCCACTATGGTCCATCCGTACTCGCTTAACACTTCGATGTCTTTTGCTTCGTCTGCCTTCTCCACGAAGATGAAGCCCCTCGCTTGATCCCAAACGTCTTCCAACTTCGTTACTGGATGCTCAACTCCGTTATCATAGACGACGCCTATCGCAGCTGCTTCTGGGCGCTCTAATCCCTGCTTCTGCTCCATAAACGTCCAAACATCATCTCTGTACGTCGCGTAACCCTGATCCGTGCCATACCAGTTATAATCTTCCAGCGTCACATCTTTACCGATCAGGGGCGCTAAAAAATCACCGACAATGTAGTAGCTGCCACGGATAGACCGCTTGATCAGCAAGGCGTAGTGCTTCTTAATCAGACGCTTAACGACGCTCCAAAGTCGCGTGTACTTCTTCACTTTTTGTCGCCTCTTCTATGAAACCAGTCTGCTGGCGCGGTTAATAAATGTTTATATGTGTGGATATGTGTAGTTGTTTATGGTGATTAAATGCCAAAAAAGAAACAGTTCGACATGAAAGTGAACGTAAGCCTTCCGAAAGAGCTCGCTGAGTGGCTTGAGGACCAAGTTGAGGCTGGAGTCTTCTCAAGCATCAGCCACGGCATACGAAGATGCGTGGCAACTGTAAAACAGCTGGAGGAAAAAGGAGAAAGCACTAAATAGAAGGGGAAGAAATGTCGAAAATCGAAAGATTTGTGATTGGGAAAGGTCTTACCCGCAAAGTTGAAGGACAAGAATACGAATTCACACGGAAGTATCTGCGACTTGAGGTCAGGCTGCCAGAACAATTCACCGAAGAAGGCTTTAAAGACGCGGTAACACGTGCGGAGTACATCATCGACAATTTTCTCGGACAACCCGAAGCAGCCAAGATTCCAGATTTTAACGCTGAAGAACTGATGAAACATGAATGGAAAGGAAAGAAGACAGGCGAAGGACAGTATGCTAAGGGCAGCCTCTCTTGGGGATGGGACTTCAAAGACAAATTCAGCCCTGACGTCATTAAGGCACTGGAGAAGGGGCCGGTCCAGATTGACCAGTACGAGTTCACGCTAGAGGCAACAGGCAACATCGTCAGCACTAAGAAGAAAAAGAGTTCAGCGAGGTAACAGACATGGCTTTCTTAGCAGTTTATGATGGGAAGCGCATCTATGAAATTACGAATCTTGAAGGCTTCCTAGAAGTGTTGAAAAACGATGAGAAACTGAGGCGAGCGGTTATCTTGCACCAAGTAGGATACAGGTTAATACTACGATATATGAAAGAGCTGATAAAGGAAGGTTTCTTAGAAATCACGCCTGACTCCCCAAAACCGCGCGATAGTGTAGACTACGCGATTCTTAGGTTTGGGAAAATTTTGAGTCAGCGGTTCCCTGAAGATTGGAGAAATGCCATAAAGAGGTTCAGCGAGGTTAAAAGCGATGAAGCCCGCAGATAGTTTAGCTGTTAAATTGGCTCTTTCTGAGGTTCTTGGCGACATCAAAAAAGTCAGCGACTACGTTGAAGTCTACAAGGAAAAAGACAAGAAAACCGCCCTCATCAAGCCACATAAATGGATGCCCGTCCTCGTTTGGCGACTGATCCAGAACAAAGTGAAGGAATTGGGTGGTCACTGGAGCAAAAAGCAACGGTTATGGGAGGTTCCATTAACATGAGTATCAGAAACGTTCCCTGCCCCCGCTGCGGAGTGCACATGAGGCGCATATACATTCAGCAAGGCGCCACAGAAGCCTCTGGAAAGCGAACTGTGAAGTACATCGCTGTTGGTCGGGGATGCCTCAACTGCGGATACGTCACATGGGATAAAAAGAAGGAATCAGCATGAGCGTAGACCTAGAAGCTGAGATTCCCCTCGACAAGATTTACTGGTCTGACTCCACAGACATAACAGACGAACAGGTCAAGAACATGGCAGCTTCGATTCTCGTTCATGGACAAGTTCAGCCGATTGTCGTGTGTCCTCACGATGAGAAGGGACAGTACAGAGGAGTCATTGGTAGGCTTCGCTATGAAGGAATGAAGGAACGGTGGAGCGGCGAACCTGAAGGCAAGACAATACTAGCACGAGTCCACAGCTTCAATGACGAAATAGAAATAAAAATGTGGCAACTCGCCGAAAACCTTCACAGACGTCAGGTCAGCGCCATGCAGCGAGCCCGACAATACAGAGAGCTCCACGAACTTCTCAGTAAGCAACATGGCGAAGAAGCCTCAGTTCAAACCCTAGCTACGGCAATAGAGGACTGTACAGGGAACAAGGAATCCCGCGCAACTGTGCAGCACTACCTAAGTCTCACAACGCTTCAACCCGAGACACAAGAGGTGCTCACCGGTGAACACATGCCTTTACGGTATGGTCTTGAGCTCCTAAAAATTGAGAACGCCGCAAAGCAGGTTAAAGCTGCGAAGGAGATCCAGAAGAACCCTGACCTCTACAAGACTGTGACAGATGTTAAATACTGCGTAGAAGCCTACATTGAAGACCAGCGCAGAGACAAACAAAGGAAAAGGCTTCAAAAGAAAGCCGAAGAGCTGAGGAAAACAGGCAAAATCGTCGTCATTGACGCGCCTTACGGAGATTTAAGCTGGGATGAGCGGCAGAAGTTCCACGACTTCTGGGGTGATGTTCCAGAGAAATGTAATGAGTGTCCGAAGCTCGGCGTATTATTGTCTGGAAACTTCCAGCAGAAACCAGTATGCCCCGACCGCAAATGCTACGAAGCCATGGAAGCCGAGAAACGAAGAAAGAAGCAGAAAGAGCAGAAGGAGATACAGCAGAAGTTCGACGTAGAAAGAGCCAAAGTCTACGACATGGAGCCCGACGCACGCCACTGGCGCCTCGCAGTCTTCGCCCTAATTGATTCTTGGGTACTCCTTGGGCTTCTTGGAGCCGAGAGGGGACGTCGCCTTCCAGACGAGGCAGTATGGGCTGCTCTTGAAAAACTAGACGAGAAACAATGCCAAAGCCTGCTGGTACGCCGAGCTGTCGAAGAAATCTTAACAGGACTGCAAGCGTGGCGTGGAGAATCCTTCGTCAAGAACTGGCTCATAAAAGAGTTTGGTCTTACGGCTGAAGTTTTCATGGCAAAAGAGGAAGACTAAGAGGAAAACAAAATGGCTGAGAAGAGGATTGTTCTAAAGATTAAGACAAAGATAATGGCAGCGGTTAAGTCTTCGAGGTTTCCAAGAATACAACTACCACACCAAATACTCGAAGAATTAGGCATCACAAGAGAAGACGCAGGCAAAAACGCATACATAACCCTCTATTCCGACAACACATTGACCATTGAAAAGGAAGACTAAGCTCCCCCCTTTTTTTACTTCTTGAAAGTCTTGTAAGCCCAGATTCCGCCGAGCACGGTGCCGACAATGCTAATAGTTATGAGGAGAAATGTAAGCGGTTCTATTTGAGGCAGAGGCGGAAGTGGTGCACCTTTATAGTAAGCTGTTAATGTCGTAGGTGCTAGTATTGTTATTGTTCTCTCTGGGTTTGTAGAGCCATCCTCCCATCTAAGAAAATCAGTGGGTTCAGCCCTAAAAGTCCATGTTCCAGCAGAAAGGGACCACGTGACGGGGGTAACACCGGCTTCTCCGTTGACAACAACACGCTTGCCTGCGGGTTCACTCTTAACAGTTACCATGATTAAGCCTCTATAAAAATAAGGGCTGTCAACCCAAGCGTCGTTGTTTCCACGCCAAGTGTACGGGCTTATGTCTTTAAAGTGCCAAATAATCCCTATTTGCTTAATTTGGCTCCAGTCGAAGCCATCGTCAATCGGATCCCATCCTGTGCTGTTCAGTCCAACAGGCAACTCTTTCTTTTCCCAAGAAAGGCTAGGAGCTGTCCCGAAGCGTCGCCAAGCGTATTTTCCCCTTACATCGATTAAAAAGAAGTCACATGACCCAGTATGGTTTTGATCCTTTATTAACGCATGGTAAAAAACGAATGTTTCCCAATATCTACAATCAAAAGCTTCATTTAAAGTGAAGAGAACGCCACCATAATAGTCTGGTGTTGGCGTTTTATGGTTGATTGAGGTTTGCCCCTCTACTTTGCTAATGTAATCTAAGCTAATAGGTCCGCCAGCACAGCGATCCCAAACGCCCTCAGCGGGAGTCAGTGACTCACTCCAACTGTCAGGCTCAGACGGAAAATAACTCACGTCTATAACCAGCTAACCCTTTGGAAGACGTTTAATTACCTCTGGCGCAATGATTACAACACCTATTGTGATGCCCACGGCCGCTATCCCACCAATAAGCCATGGAAGCCACTCTGGAACACCTGCTGGTTTCCACGGGCACTCTTCGACATGAGCGTTAAGTTCCTCTGGTGTCTCAAAAGCTTGTCCGCAATAAGGACACTGATATGTCGGCAGTTCTGGGTGTTCCTGCGTACGATGCGCGACCAACTCAGCCATTGAACTGAATGGTCCAGCACCACACGCTGAACAGCGAAATTTAGGCGCAGGCCAAATTAACTCTCTGAAGGCGTATGTACCAACATACGCGATTGTCATTATAGCCGCAAATGCAAGAACAACGATAAGGGCTTTCCATAGCCAAGGGATTACAACTGCAGGTATTGGACTTGAGGCTGGGCACCACGTCCTCACGATTAAATGATCCCGATATTTGCTTCTGATCTGCTTACACGCGTCCACTATGGCATCTAGCCCTTCGCTGTCAAACTCATCTTGGATGGCGCCCTTCAGCGCCACCATATCAGCCTCAAATCTTTGACACGTTGCTAATTGCTCAGTTAACACATAAGCCGTGGCTACTCCTGATACTCTACTCGTCAGAACTTGGACTTCGCCTATCTCTGACACAGCCTTCATCCTCTACTCTAACAATTATCCAGTAAGAAACTAAAAAGATTATGCCCTTTTCAAACGTACTTCAGCAACCACAGAACCACGCCAACCGCAATAACCATAATCGAAATTATAACTAACAAAATTCCAATCCAAAAATGATGTAGGTGTGGTACACCTTCTAACCATGGCATCAAAGGATGACCAGCCGTGCTGAGTTCCAGTTTGAAGGCGTCCTGAACATCATCAATCATTAGAAAGGCGCCTACGCCGAACAAGATTAATCCAGGCGCAACGTGAAGCATAAGCGCCATGATTGGATCCTCGGGTCCAGCTCCGGCTCTTGCTTCTGCGGAGTACATGGCAGGGTCCGCAAAGCCCGTGAATGGCTGCCCACTCGTCGTCTCTAGGATTCCGCCGGATCCGTCGACCCAAGCTTCTACCCAAGCGTGACCCGTCCCTCTCCATTCTCCGAACACTACCCGCGCCCTAACATTCAAAGCGTGTAGTAGGCTACAGAGTAGAAAGCTCGTGTCTTCGCAGTCACCTAATCCTCTCTGTAGTGTTAAACTTGGTTTTTGCCAGACCTCTTCAAAACCATAAACTTTCTTATCCGTTACATACTTGATGTTTAATGTAACGTAGTTATATGCTTCTCTCAGGCGGGCTGCGGGGCTGTCCCCTTCGCCTAATTTCTCGATGATTGAGGCTGCTACCGCCTGAACCTGTGGATTCTGAGGTGTAATGAAGTCTGCAGGGTTCAGATAACGGCCGTCCAGGTAAGCGTGGTCAAGGGCTATTTTCTCACTCATTTAGCCCACTCCGTAGAGGCATAATGAGCAATAGTATATGAGCATATCAAATGTAACAGTAAACATCTTCGCACCACATCCATTCTCCCACACGAGTTAAGCGGAAGCTGACGATAAATTCTTCTACTGGTCCATGTGCGCCTGCTCCCAAGTAGCCTCCTGCTACTAAAAAAGCATTCTTCCGATACGCTGTGTTGCCGCCATACATGAAGGGGATTCCCCATCCTGCAAGGTAACTTCGCCAAAAATTACTGATTCCCACACCCCAGTCGTGAAACCAATGTCTCTTACGAAGATAAACTGGACCACCTACCATAACAAGCCTAGGGTTAGCTGAGAAGTAGCCTTCGATCTTCTCTATCCAGTCTATGGGATGAGTTGTATCTGCATCTGTTGAAATAATGATGTCTCCCCTAGCGTTTTCTACACCTATCTGCCTAACTACTCCAATGTCTTCATGTCTATAACTAGGCCTCGGGTAGCTGAGAACCCTAGCACCATAAGAAAGAGCAATCTTCGCCGTATCATCCTCACTGCCGTTGTCGACAACAATTATCTCGTCTGCTTGTCTAGTCTGGTCTAGGAGACTATCAAGACACCTGCCTAATCGTTCTGCCTCATCGAGTGCGGGAATCACTACACTAATACTTGTCAAGACTAGCTCCCTTTTGATTTAACTTTTTACATTCCTCATACATTTTTATTTCAGCATTGGTGTATAACTGATGATAGTAACCATGCTCAACGCGTGATCTACAATAAGCAAGCACAAGTTCGCACTTTCTTCTGAACTTAGGTGATGGAGCAAAGGGCAAAATGGCTTTCATAATTACGATAATTTCTGAGAGCCGTCTAGTCATCCACTGATACTCAAGACGATGATTTTTTCTCTGTCTTGTTTTCTTTTTGTAGATATGCCCACAGTGGACTAACCCTTCGAAAGATTTAACTAGCTCATGGTCTGTGTTGAATAATGCCACCTCCGGAGATAGTGCAAATTTTTGGCGTGTCCGTGCATTCTTCCTTAGGCCGATTCTAACTGTTCCTTCACAAGCTAGAGAAAACGCAATAGTCTTAGCATCTTCAGGGATAATTCTTGGTGTTGGTCTTGCACCCAAGTTTTTTCTAACTCCTAGCTTCATTGCCTTCACACGAGTAGAACCTTCAGGACGACTAAGCACTTCAGCAACATCGTGGCAGGAAAGAGTTGGGTAAAGTGCCTTCAGCTTCTCTTCTTCGTCAGAACTCCATCTACTCCATAAAAGCTCTTTATCCATTTTGTTTTCTCTCCTCTGCTTCCTTCTGTGCTTCTTCTAGCAGCTCGTTAAGTTGGGTTCTTCCCTGCTCCTTCTGCTTAGCCAGCCACTTCAAATGTTCAACCCCCCATTTCCTGCTCGACTCAGGCACTTCGCCACGAAATATGAACCCCGTTAAACGTTGCACGTTGTTCCAGAACCACATCACCCGCTTCATATCCGCCCCCTGTGGAGGAAATACCTCCTGGACATTTGGCGCATTTGGTACATTTGGTACATTTGTAACATTTGAGACATTTGAGACATTTGGAGTGTTCACGATTATGTCATAGTAGCCTCTCCGTCGTCTTTCGCACTGTTCCTTAAGCCATTTCAAGCTGTTTTCCAACGTGATTTTATGCTCATAACCACGACCAAACCGACCAGCGATATCCCTACTATACTTGACCCATTGAGGCGCATAAATCATAAACAACGGCAAGAGGTCAACGTCTTGCTCGATAGCCATCTCCAAATGGGCTTCATCAATAAAAAAAAGGGCTTTGAGGATGACGCTTTGAAAAATCTTGTAGCTGATTCTAGCCGCGATGCCCAGCCCATGGCTTAACGCGGCCTGCAACGACTCCACGGTCAAGCACCTGGTTTGAACGCCCCGCGCTCTATGGCTTCCTCAATCTTCTGCTTGATCGGAGCGAGGAACATGTCCATAACCCTGTCGACGACACTTGTTAGAATGTTTTCCGTGGCTTTAATGCGGTCCTTCTCGATCTCGACTTGGGCGCCGCTCTCCTTCTCCCAGGCTTCTTTCTCCGTCTTTAGTCTCTCCCCAAACTTCTGCTCCTCTTCAGCGAGCATTTTCTTAACGTCTTCCTTGCTCACGTTGATGCTTTCAACGCTGAAGCCCTGCTTTTCCAGTAGCTTCCGCGCCCTGTCTTGAGCGCTTATAACCATTTCAACAGCCTCATCAGTCGACAACGCGCCACCCGTCTCCCTCTCTTTTGCCTCAATCTTCGTGGCTAAACCCTGTACTTGTTCAGCCAGAGGCTTGATCAGCTTCTCATTCATTTCGTTTACTATCCCCGCGATGTCATCTTGGCGACGCCTTTCAGCGAGTTCTCGGGCATCCTCACCCTCCAGCCCTCCCCCGCCCTTAAGCCTCTTCTTCAGGTCCTCAGCTAGAACCTCTCCCAGGGTGGCCAGGACTTTTGAGCTTATGGGATCTTCCGCTAAGAGTTTCTTTTCAACAATCGCCCTGCCCGCCGACTGTAAACCCTGACTAACACCCCTCTCCACGCTTGGCTCCGCCTCTGTTCCCGCAACCTTCCCCATCACGACCTCGCCAGCAGCACGAACCAACCGGGCGCTCTCAAGATCAACCACCTTACTGGCGAAGCTGTCGCCCTTGGGCTTGGGCAAGTTCTCCACTAGGTCCGCGAACCACTGCAGAGTTTTAAGGGGTTCCTTAGCTTTTTTCTCATCGCTCACCTATCGACACCTCTTTAACCACTTCAGACATTACAGCCTCAGCCTTTTCAGGGGAGATCCCCCGCGCATCGGCGTACGCTTTAACGATGCTTGGCAACTCGCTAACCCTCTCGGCACGCCCAAACCTGGGAACCCCATGTATGCTTTTCACCAGTTCCAGCAGAAGCGTGTTAAACGCGTCCTTGTTAATTGGGTTCGGGCTGTACAGCGCTTTTTCAGCCATCTCCTGCAGCCGAGACGAAGGATCCGCCCACACATAAAACGCCTCCAGCTGGGCTTTTAACTCTTGGGCTGCCCAGAACGCGGCGGCGCCGAATTTTTCCAGTTCCCTCAGGGCGTTAGGATCAAAAGCCCTCACTGCGTCCCGCACATAGTCCATGGTTTTCTTAAGCTTTTCCTCGGCCGTATCCGCTGGAACCAAGGGCGCCACGGCCTCCAAAACGTAACATCCAAAATCCATAACGTAGGTCTGTAGGCGCTCATCTAAGCTTCTGAACCTGGCCGCAACCGTGCTTCTCCATGCCTTTTCCTCCTGAGTCAAGACCGCGCCCGCTACCTCTGCCGCCTCTTTCCGTTTCTTCTCCTCGTCCTCCCACTCGGTCCACTGAGCGCGACCTATTCCGTCACCAGTTGCAGCCTTAAACGCCGCGCTGATTTCGGGGCCGCTGTAGCCTTCAGCCTTCATGGCGAATGCCGTTTTCTTGCGGTCGCCCGCAGTCTGTTTAAGCAGTTCCCGCGCCCGCGCCTCGGGGTCCTGTGCTTGGGCCGCCTTCGTAGGCGTGTGTGTTCTCTTTTTCTTTACCGTTTCCTCGGTCAATTTTATCCAATCCTCAAGCATAATCTGGCACAGCTAAGCATTTAAATTTTAAGCACTGTGGCGCTCCCTAAGCACCGTGGTAGGCACTGAAAACCCTTTTTTTATAGTGCTTAAAGTGCCTAAACCCAACCCTAGACCCAAAATACCAAAAAAGAGCCTACTGGACCCAATAGCAGATATAGGGTGCGGAAGAACAGGGAATTAAGCACCGTGCCACGGTTCCACGTGAGAGTATTCTAAAAAAGTGTTGATTGCTCCGCGCACTAGCGCGCTTACGCTGTAACCTGTTGCCTTGTGGATCTCTTCAAGGGCTTTCAGGTCTTCCTCATCTATGGTCGCTTTTACTTGTGGCATGCTTAAACCTCACCATGTGAAGGGACAATATGACCTATTTAAGCCCTCATATCATGATCCAAACATGACGGGATATATAACTGAGAAAAACAGAAATATCGAAGTTGCGCCTAAGTAACTTGAGAACCATGAAGCACAAGGAACACCGAGCTATTGATCGCCTCGTTTTTGGAAAGGAATTTCCCG
>Ga0315312_1001229_pt1 | contig 20976 bp, 16 predicted proteins | sample TDP7_MG_FD_203629 | JGI IMG/M metagenome (GOLD analysis project Ga0315312, IMG submission 203629) | Freshwater sediment microbial communities from Lake Towuti, South Sulawesi, Indonesia - TDP7 | ecosystem: Environmental > Aquatic > Freshwater > Lake > Sediment | place: Indonesia: South Sulawesi... | reverse complement strand
GTCCACCATGAAAACTTCAGGCTTTATGCGCAGTTTTCTCACGGCTAAAAGGGCTGGAGGTATTTCGCGGAAGGAAAGCAATGTAGGCACGTAGGGGAACCGCGTTCTGAAGTGGGCTGTCTGTGCCCCCACTAGGGATAGGGAATTGAAATCGAGGATGGCCACGGCGCCTATTGATATCTTCTCTTGATATGCGATGTCTACTCCGGCTACGTATTTGATGGTCTTTGGGAGCAGGTCTTCTCGTATCACCCTTTTTGACAGTTTCAGTTGCATTTCGTGGGCTTTTTTTGTGGAAAACCTTGGGCTGAGCTTAAGAGGCAATTTAGGAGCCCCAGGGAGGAATTATCCTATTTGTTACTCTATGCTAGTAGTTTTTTCCCGTCTTTACTCTTAAGGCTTAGCTTAAACTCTAACCCACATTGAAAAAACGGTGATTAATTTTGGCATTCATGAACCGAGTCAATGGGCATATTGCCCCCTATTTAAAGAATATAAGGAACCGTGGGGTCGAAACCTGAAAAACTATATTGAGTGCTGACTCTTAATGTCCCAAATCGAGCATATTGGCTAACATGGCTAAAGGATAGTTTATTTGTATATGAAAACCGGTTCAGCGGACTTGCTTATCCGTTACTTTTGGTAAATTAGCATGTTTCTTTGGACTTCTTCGCGCACTACTTTTCTTAGCTGTTCTCCTCTCAACCCTAGAGTTTTTATAGTCCTTAATCTCTCGGCCAATTTGTTGTTGTGGAAAACGTCTCTAACCCAATTTTCAAAGTCTCCCCGCTTCACATGGAATTCGATTGAGGCAGCGTCGACTGTTTCTAGCTGATGGCTGAATTCATCTAGGCTTGAGGCGGGCTTTCCCGTGGGCGCTCCTATGTCTCTGTAAAAGTAGAAGGCTTTTTGAGGCGGAACTGAACTCAGCGGTTTAGGAGATTTTTTGGAAACCCTCGGCTTAGTTGATGCTTTCTTTGCGTTGCATGCAAGATTTTTACTCTTAGGCATGGCTATCCCTCCATTGATTTGTATACATCGTATCCGTATCGAAGAAATATAATATAATTATGAATTTTGAATATGTATCGATAATCCGTATTTTAAACAAGCCATTTGTACGCTTCATTTAACTGTACTTTTCACCAATAGTCTAAGACGACTTAATTGGCGATTTCTGCTCGAACCCCAATGAAGACAGGGCCAATGATTTCGATTTTCTTTTTTCGGCTGGTTATGTAGCGTCGAGCCACATCACTTATTTTGACGTTGATTTCGCTTGGATGCTTTGCCATCCGCACCCGTATGTTCACGGCTTTTGAGCCTAGTTCCACGGCTTCCTCGATTTTTGCAGCGGCAAGGGAGGCCACGGCGTCGAGATAGCTGAATCTGACTGGAATCCCCTTCTCGCGGGCTTCCTTTACTGCTCGCACGGATTCCATGCCCTTTTCTGGGATGCCGAGAATGTTTCCGTTGTGCACGTAGATTTGGTTAAGGGCGGCCGGACCCAAGAGCTTTGTGCCTACGTCAGTTTCATAGACGTAAGCCTTTAACTTCTTTCCGTGCAGTTTTCCTTCATAGGCTAGGAACTCGCATGGGCTAGGTTCGTCGGCATACTTAAGCGCCGTGGATTTAATTCCTTCCTGAATTTTTAGGCTTTCACGGCTTTTCGGCGTTAGTTCAATTTCAACCATTTTTGCGATTTCGGCGTCTGAGAGGACCCACTCGGCGTAAAACTGGGGATACGTTAGGCTTCGTATGTCCTTTGCCCCTTGTAGGATCATGGCTACTCTTTCGACGCCGAATCCCGCGTTGAAAACCGGATAATGGATATCGTATTGGGAAAGGGAGACGGGGGAATATAGACCTATATCGCCTACCTCAATCCACTCTTCATCCTCTTTCACAAATACTTCTATCTCCATTTTGGGAGCGTAATATTTGCTTGTCGCCTTCTTTTCCTCAAATTTCACATTTTTGAATCCCAACTCGCCAAGTATAGTTTTGGATAGTTCAATCCCGTCCTCCAAAGTGATTTCTTCAGCCATGACGACCATGGAAGCCACCAAGGATTCGTACAAGTGGGTTTCGTCGAGTTTCTGTTCCCTTCGATACTTTGTTCCAATGGAGAAAAGTCTCATCGGCAAAGATTTTTTGTACTGCAAAGCCGCTAAGACTGGAAACCAAAGTGCCGTCATGTGGGATCGTAAAGTAAGCCTTGATGGGGTCGGTGTCAGTTTAGTTAGTTCTGGGAATAAGCTGAGAACCGCTGTAGCGTGTTCCGTTTCAAGGCTTAGTCGGTTAATCATCTCCTCAACGAGATTGTCTCCCTCGATTTTTCCTTCTTTGTACTCTCGAAAGATTTTCTGCAGCGCCTTTATCTTATCATTGGAGAAATGTGGAACAACTCGCTGAATTTCCGATATCTTCTTTTGGCTTAGTCCAATGTCTGGTCGAGGTAAGCCCGCCAAAAAAAAGACGCGGTCGAGGATAACTGCGGCTTCTGGGCCATACTGCTTCCGCACGTCTTCTTCAGAAACTATTGAGGGGTTAATGAATTCCTCAAAGCCGTAAGCTATGAGCACCCTTCGAATTTTTTGGGCAAGTTCCTCAACTGGATGCGTCTTCCCCTTTGCTTTTTTCCACTCGATTTTCCTTCCTGCTCGCGTGAGAAGTTTAGCCGTTTCAAGCCAAGCCCTTTCATAACCCTCTTGGGCTTTCCTTTTGATTTCCTCTGGGTTCCACACATTTTCACCCCGAACAATGCAAATTTAATTAAGGAGTTAATTTGCGGTTAATCATTTCTTTTTTGCTTTGTCTTTTGCTTTGAGGGTTTTCTCAAGTTTTTCTATGGAGCGTTCAAGGGAACTCCTTCGCGCTTCAATGGTGACGTCTCCCCGGGTACTTTCAATGACATGCCTTGCCACATCACATTTCCTTCGCAGCCCATGGACAAGCATATAAGCGTCGTCCATAGCCGTTAACTCAACGTAAATGTTTTCCATCAGTTGCAGGCATTCCTCCGCCGTTTCCACGTCTCCCTTACGAAGAGAGTCAAGGGCCCTGCGCCTAAGCTCCCCAACAACGTCCCCCAATCCAAGAACGTAAGGAACAACGGGAACCTTGAGCTCCTCAGGGCCAATGAAACGGCTTTCCTCAACTAGCCCAAGAAAGATATGGGCTTCAGCGTACTCTTCAAAGGCTGAGTCAACAAAACCAGTGTAAAACAGATCTGGATTATTTTCCACCAAACCATGAAGTTTAACTAAAAGTTCCTCAGCCTCCTTAAGGGACCTTCTAGCGTCGTCAAACCTCTCCTGATGCGCAAAAAGAATCGCCTGCTTAGATAGGCGAAGGGCTTTACGCGTATCCTCTTGGACTTCCCTTCGAACCTCCTCCTTCTTTTTCAACTCTTCCTGAATCTTGGCGAGAAACGACTTTAAGGACATTGACTTCACGTCTCTTCCGGGTGCTTTCAAAAAGATGATTAAGGGGCACTTAATAGAGTTTTGCCTTCCACTTTTCGTCAACAAGGAAACTGAATGAAATCAATACGTGCGTGTACATTTTTGTGCGTGCCTTTGTAAAGAAATTTTTCCAGGGCTTGCAGTGCACAAAATAATGTTGTTTGGTATGTTGAAAATTATATAGGGTCTATATACACAAACGCTCAAGCAAGCTTAATGGGTTTTTCCAAACGACTCAGCAAAACAACTCGGCTTTCAGGAGCCTCATCAAGGACCTTATAGCCCGTTTCCTGAGTCAGCCGAGCCGCAAAGCCCCGAATCTCCTCGTGGTTAGGCATGTTCTCGAACCCCAGCCGCAACCGCGAGAACCCCACATGCATGTAAGCCTTAGGCTCAACAAAGTCAGGAGAAGCCTTTCTGATCAATTTAGCATACTCCTCTACAGAGCCCATATTATACCCCCTAACCAACGTGATTCGAATAACTGTCCTGCATGAAAGTGACGGCAAAAGTTCTAAGGTCTTGTTTAATTTTTCCCAGGCGTTCGGAATTTGTGGTCTACAGGTTTTAATAAACGTCCTCTCGTTTGGTGCACAAACTGAAATATACAGTTGGGTGGGTTCCTCGCTTAGCCGAGATAAGGCTTCTGGAACCGTTCCGTTGGAGACAAGGAAAGTGGTGAAACTCCGCCTATGGAAGCCTTTAATCAGGTCGCCCAAGGGAGGATAAAGCGTTGGTTCCCCGGCTAGGCTGATGGCTGCGTGTTTGGGCGTAAGGGCTTCTTCGTATTTTTTCATGTTGGTTTTCGGGTTTCCCTTGTATCCGCTCAGGATCTTTAGCTGGGCCCTAATACAGCCTTTGATCACCTCCTCCGGTTCGTCTCGTTTAGGCATCTCGGTTTCCTCCCACTTTAACTCTAGGTCTCCGCTTTGAACCCTCCAGCAGAATCGGCAACGCATGGTACAATAGAGGACCGCGGGCGTCATCTGAACACACTGATGGCTCCTAATCCCGTAGAACTTTTGCTTGTAACAAGCCCGATCGTGAATAAGGGATTCATAAAGCCACCTGCAGCGTTTAACAGCGGAATGCCTGCCAACCAAGTGATACCTTTGAGTCCTTAGCACTCGCAGAAGTTCATTGGAAACGGAAGACCTCAAACCCCTTCGCCAACACCTTAAAACATGACACCCATTTTGATTAATAAAACATGCGCTAAAAATTGTAAATGCAGATAAGCCTTAACATACATAACAAGTATTTCAGTGTGCCCGCTCTGGAAAGATTAAACTTTTATGTTACCTAAACCTTCACGTTTCTAAGCTGTGAAAGAGTTGAAGAAAACATCGCGAGGGCATAATGAGTTAAAAGATAAAGAGGCTTCAAAGAGCGGATTCGATGAGACAACCCAAGGGGCTAAAAGAAAGTTTTTCAGAATTGAGACCGCTAGGAAAATTACGCAGTTTTGTTGTTTTCTGCTTTTTAATGCGGCCATCTTCGGGTTGGGGCCTTGGCCTGTTCTTCTCCCGGTTCTTCAGAGTCTAGGAGCACCATCAAAGACGGTGGGCGATGCCTTTGCGGCCCTCCAGAATTTACTCTTCAAGGTCATTTTTCCTTGGCTTCCCCTGGCATCGTTTTTTATAATAGCAGTTTTGGTGGGTAGGTCACTATGCGGTTGGGCTTGCCCCTTTGGTTTTGTTCAGGACTTATTGAGTTATGTTAAAAGGAAACACAAGGAGTTTTCCCCGAGGACCCACAACAGTATGATCAACGTCAAGCATGGAATTTTAATAATTGTTTTGTTTATCAGCGTAACCTTGTCCATTTTGTTAGCCACCGGGGTGGGTGAAGGGTACAAGAGTGCTCTGGGCGTTTTTGCCCCAGCGCCTTTTAATGCCTTAAGCCCGGCTGATACTCTTTTCGCTGTTTTACCGAGGGTTGTTTTTAATGTTCGTTATGCAGTATCCATATTGCTGGGAGAAACATTTGGGGAAGCCAGTGAAGTTTTTTCGGTGACGCCCCTTTTTTGGGTTCGTATTGCCATACTGATAGGCTTTCTGATTTTGGCGGCGTATGTCCCGAGGGGGTGGTGCCGTTACTTTTGTCCTCAAGGGGCGCTTATGGCTTTGCTGTACCGATTTAGCTTGCTTGGCCTGAAAAGGGATCCTGTTAAATGCGCAAAGGTTGGGTGCCGTGAATGCGTTGAGGTTTGCCCGATGAAGGTTCCTATCCTAAACTTGCCTTGGGAAAAGTTCACCCATCCCGAATGCATATACTGCCTAAAGTGCGTCGAAGCCTGTTCAACAAAGGCCATAAGACCGAAATTCCCGTGAAAAGTCTACAAAAAATTTTAGAGCCGTTGGTTCAACTTTTTCAGTCTTTGCTCAGATGGGCTGGAAACTCGAATTTAACCTCAAGATTATGGCATTTGTGCATAAGATTTATACTAGCTAGCCCAATTTAGAAACGTTGAAAGGGATGATGCGAAAGCTTAAGAAAATCTCTGGGTTTAAGCCCCTAGATTGGCAAGGCTTTGAACTCCGGGTGCCGGAAGACTGGAATTTTAGCGTTGAATCTGGGGATCAACGGGAGGGTTTCGTTCGACTGGCCTCGATTTCCTCTTCCTTTGAACTCAAATGGGAAAAAATGGGGAAGAAAAAGAAATTTTCCATTGAATCAGTTGTAGATAAGCTTATAGAAAAGCTTCAGAAATCCGATAAGAGCCTTAAATTGCTGAGAAAGGGGTCCTCTGAAGTTTTTGGTCATAACGCCTTATATTTTCATTTTGAGTCGGAGTATAAAGGATATGGAACCGCTTGGTACTGCGATAAGGGCGAGAAGGTTTTCCTCGGGCTTTTCACCTTCAAACCTGAATACAAGCAGGCTATGCTAGCCTTTAAACGTTGCTTGGGTTCACTGAAATGTCATACTTTGGATGACTGGAACACCTGGGCCATCTTCGGCTTTTCCTTTAAAACACCTTCAAAGTTCGAGTTAATGGAAAGAAAGTTTCTTGTGGGCCACACAACCCTAGCTCTTTCTAAAGAAGAACTTCACCCATTTTGTACGGAAAAAACCGAAGCATTCTTTCAATATTGGAGTCCAGCCAACGTGAAATTTGAGGAGACCTACAGTGATCCGGAAAAATGGTTTGAGGAATTTTATGAGAAAGAATTAAAAAAGCGGTATAAAGGGAAAATGGAGAAGGAAGGGTTTCGAAGCCTAAAAATAAATGGGCACCCAGCCAAAACCTTAACGAGCACAACGAGAAGGGGCTTGGTCAGCCAGACTGTTAGCAAAAATAGTACGCATATGTGGTACTGTCCAGAAACCAACAGAATTTATGCCTTAACATTGTTGAAAGGCTTACGCAAAACGCGGATTGTACCATCGAAAAAATACGAGGCCATACCAGTTGAAACTTTCGACAAAATTTTGGCTTCCGTTTCCTGTCACTAACCCTTATTAATTTAATAAACAAATGAATCTTAGAATATTGCGATTTGGTTGAGAAGCGGGAGGGTTCATTTGCCAATTTTCAGAAAGAAGAAGCCTGAAAAAACATTTTCTCAGGAAGAATTTTTGAGGTTGAAGCCCGTCAAGAATCCCTATTTAAAGTGGGACAAGTCTGAAACGGGCGAGGCTGTTATAACGCTGGAACTAAAAAAGACGAAGGGGACAAATTTTTGGTCAAAGCTTTTTCCGACTCCAAAGGAGAAAAGGATATCCTTAGATAAAATTGGAACCTTTGTTTGGGAAAGATGCGACGGAAAACACACGGTGGAACAAATCGTCAAGGGGCTTCAGGATGAGTACAAAATGATGCGCCAAGAAGCCGAAATCTCCCTTACAACCTTTCTTCAGCAATTATCCAAAAGAGGATTCATTGGCGTTCTTATTCCCGAAGTGAAGGAAAAAAAGAAGGAAGAACCCTCTACTCTACGCAAAATGAAAATTTAATACTGTCTAAAAATTCTAATTCCATGCAAACATTATTGCCTATCGCTTTTGGCATTTCCCTCGTTTTTAAAATCGGAATGGAATCTTGTTTCAGAATTTTTATATACTGAATTTGATGATATATATTTGGAGATTAATATGAAATTTAGGAAAACTACTTTAGTGCTAGTGACTTTGCTGTTTCTTGGACTTTTCAGTTTTGCTTCCTTTGTTCCCTCAACCGTATCTGCTAGTCCTCATCAATTGGATGTAATGTTCGCCTTTGACTTGTCAGGCAGCATGGCTGATGACATTGCTGCGGCTAAAAAAATGGCTAGTGACATCATGGTGTGTTTAAATAAGGAGACTTGGCTTGATGTTCGTTTCGGCCTCATAACCTACGTAGACTATCCTTACTATTACAATTATTGCGGATATGCAGCCCAATATGGCGTGGCCCCAGACTATCCTTATGCGCTCAATGTATCCCTCACAAAGGACAAGACCTTAGTGAACGATACAATACAAGCACTTGGTCTCTTTAATGGAGCGGACGCGCCCCAGGATTACACAAGGATAATGCATGAGGGCTGGAACGACTCCAACATAGGATGGCGTGCTGAATGCACGGTGAAAATCATGGTCAACTTTGGCGACAATGTCCCCCACGACCACAACCTCAATGAATTGGTTGCGCCCGGCGTATGGAATACTGGCGTTGATCCGGGGCGTGACGCAATAGCGGGCACCGCCGACGACCTAGATCTGCAAACGGAAATTCTCAACTTGCTTATCAACGATATAGAGTGGTTTGAAATCCACGGTACTGGGATAGGCCTTTTCCCCCACTGGGGATACTGGGCCGGTTGTACCAATGGAAGAGCATACGACTTACACACGACTACCGTAGCGCAGGTTAACTTCGACATCGTGAATAAGGTAATAGAACACGAAAAAGAAATACCACCGTCTGACGTAGAGCTGTACCCGCAAAGAGTTGAAGACCTCGGAGATCCGAGAAACACCACTTGGCATGAGCTTCATCCAGTCAAAAGCCGCTACTACAAACTAACAAGCTGGGAACCCGGCAGGGTCCTCAGCTCCTGCGACCAAATAGACATGACCAATATAACTGGAGGTGTGGAGTGGTTTGAAGTGGACGAGGTGACAGTTGACATTGTGGTAAATGAGACAAAAACAGGCACATTGCGTTGGCTAGAGTACAAGTGTGGCTATTGGATTTTCAAGAAAGAGGTGGAAACGAATCCCATTAGCAGTAAGTGGAACGAGCTTAAGCCGCTTGAGCCGTATCCCGAACGCTGTTGGCATCTTACCAGCTGGGAAGACAATGGAGACGGTAAACTCAGTCCTTGTGATACGATTGACATGACGCCAATGCATCCATGGCCAGGACCTACAACATGGTTCCATGTGGAAAGTGTGACAGTCACCCTCAAGTTAACTAAAAAGCCCTTAACACCGTATTGGTTAGAGTTCATGGGCACACTTGACGAGTTCCAGCGCAAAGATTACATACATAATCCTCTGGGCACCTTCTGGCATGAGATTTTGCCAATACAGGGCCGGATTTGGAATCTAACTAGCTGGGTGGACACCCTCGTCCTCAGCCCCTCAGACCAAATAGACCTGACGGATGAGTATGGAATTACGCGTTGGTATCATGTGGACAAGTTGACGGTCGCCATGAACATGACAAACATATATCGCCCTGAACAGTGGCGTATTGTGAAGTTTGAGGGCTCCCTCAAGCAGTTCAAGAAGTATCACTGGACAAACCCTGTGTCTACTCAATGGCATGAGGTAAACCCAGTCTACTCTAGACAATGGCACTTAACCTATTGGAAAGACACTGGCGAGCCCTTTGGTAAGCTTAGTCACTGCGATGAAATCTACATGATGGACAAAGAGACCGGACTGGAGGAGATCTTCCACGTAGAAACCTTGAGCACAGACATGTGGCTCACCGTCAAAATACCTCCACCACCTCCACCGCCGCCACTGCCGCCAATGTTTTGGAAAGCCAACTTCACTGATTATGCCCCAAGCGGAATGCCAGACTTTGATCAGAAGCAAGACCTATGGAAGGACGCATGGGGCGAATGGACTTGGTGTGCACCAGTCGCCGTGGCCAACTCCCTTTGGTGGATGGACTCCCGATACGAAACCAGCACAACGCCTCCACCCACCATAAACGACACATTTCCGCTAGTTACGAACTACACGCCAGGCATAGACGACCACGACCCAGCTAACGCTCCGCTATTCATCAAGCACCTAGCCTACTTAATGGACACAAACGGCATCCGCACAGGAATTGTCCACAGCGGCACAACTGTCAACGACACGCAGGCTGGAATCGCCCACTACCTTTCATGGACAGGACTTAACCCCAAAGGAGACGTGAACGGCGACGGAGTAACCAACCAGACAGACTGGAACATAGTAAATGCCTCTCTTGGAAGCTCGGTCGTCGGTGGCGTGCCAGTCCCTGGACCTAACGGGGAACCTTGGAACATGGCTGCAGACATCTGGCCAGTCACCCTAGGATGGCCAACACCCGGAGTGGCCGACAACGTCGTTAATGCTAGCGACTTAGCCCTTGTAACAGCCAATAATGGTAGTGTTGGCATGTTCTATGAGCAAACAGTGCCAGCTCCAGACTTCTACTTCATAGAAGAAGAGGTGGAGAAAAGCGAAGACGTCATTCTCTTCCTTGGCTTCTATAACTGGACTGGCACCATGTGGTACCGAAAAGACGTCCCATATTCACCCGGGTCAGGACACGCCGTAACAGTAGCCGGAGTAAACTCAACTATGCTGCAAAACTGCACGCGCATCGCCATAAGCGACCCCATCCAAGACAACGCTGAAGCCGGCGGACCAGGACGGGTTCTTCCCCCACCACCCCACGGCCATCCTGCAGCTCCACCCGACACCATTCATAACAACGCCACCTATGTCTCCCAAGACATATACAACGTCACATGGATTTCGCCACCACTGCCACCACCACCGCCACCAAACCCACCAGCCAACTGGACACTCGTAGGCTACACCAGCCCACAATATCCGCCTATACCATTCCAATTTATCGCCCTAATAGAATATGCAATCACAATTTCACCATTACCAGTCCACGACGTGGCCATCATTAACGTCACACCTGCCAAAACTGTGGTGGGACAGGGATACAAGTGTAAAATTAACGTTACCGTCGAAAACCAGGGCGGCTTCCAAGAGAGCTTTAACGTCACAGTCTACTACCAAAATACCACGGGTGACTACCTCATAGGAACGCAGACAGGCATCACATTGGCTGCTGGAGCTAGCATCAACCTAACCTTCACTTGGGACACAAAATTAGGCGTCAAAAGGAATTATACCCTTGGTTACACCATATTCGCCAACGCAACCGTGGTTTCAGGCGAAACCGAAACAGGCGACAACACATACACCGACGGAACCGTGAAGGTCGTGATTCCGGGCAACTTCAACGCAGACAATCAGGCCAATGTACTCGACCTAGGCAAGCTGGGGGTGCACTGGGGCCCCGCTGGGAACCCCTACAACGCCAACGTTGACATCGACTGCAATGGCGAAATAAACGTCATTGAGCTGGGAACTCTCGGAGTTTGGTGGCAGGATTACGAGTAGCACTAATCTGCTACTCATTCCCCTTTTTTCTATAAACTAAAAACCTTTTCCCGAAACCCGTCTAGTTTTGTTCGTTAAAACGGATAATCAAAGTGCAACGCGAAGCGAGGAGGCGATAAAATCTGCAGGTGTTTCAAGAATCATTTTGTTTTGCATTAAAAATGACACACTAAGACCCAAACTGCCTTGTATAACAGCTATATATACAAAAGTTTAGTAGCACACAGCCACGCAGTCTATTTTTCCAAAAAGAGGATAAACGTTCTTATTTCCAGCTTAAGGTAATATTAACTGAATTAGTAAGCGTTGAGAGATATGACTTGAGGATCGCGGTTTTTCACATGGGCTTCATGTACAGCGGAGGTGGAGAACGCACCGCCATCTATGAGAATCTTTTGCTCAAAGAGAAGGGCCACAATGTTAAGTGTTTTGCTCCCACGGTAAGAGCCGACATCTGTCATCCGGACCTCATAAAGGGAATCGATCTCAAGGGTTTTTTGCCAAAAGTTAAGATTCCTTTGCCCCTACGGGACTTTCTGAGCTTGGCTTTAAGCTCTTTCTCTGTTCCATTTTACGCCCATAAATTCGCCGATTCCGACATAATCCTGTGCCATGGTCAACCAGCCACATGGATAGGCTACTGCGTTGCTAAAACCTATAGAAAGCCATACGTCTGCTATTTGCATCAGCCAGCCCGTTTTATTTACCCCAGGCCCATAGACCTCGAAGTTGGATGGAAAACCAAGAGAGACTTTGCCTTACTAAACAATCTTGTAAAGATAGCGAAGCCCCTCGTTAGCGCATGGGACCACATTTCAGTTGCCTCAGCCAACGCCATACTTGTTAATAGCAGATGGACATCAAAATTAGTGAAGAAAATCTACGGTCGCACACCCATAGTCTGCCCGCCGGGAGTAGACACGCAAAGGTATAGCCCCTCCTTTAACAAGACAAAACTGACCGTAAACGACAAAACCATAAGGAAGCCCTTCATATTGTCCACCAACAGGCACTACCCACAAAAGGGATTGGAATACCTAATCGCAATGATGCCCAAGATACTCAAACACTGCAACGCAAACCTTGTCCTTACAAGCCTTTTCACAAAACACACGCCAGTAATAGAAAAACTAGCCAAGGACTTAAAGATTGAAGACAAGGTGGTTTTCACCAACCAGGTCAGCGAAACCGAGTTAATCAAACTATACCAAAAAGCAGACGTTTACGTTTACTCCTCCCCCTGCGAAGACTTCGGCCTCGGCCCCATCGAGGCAATGGCATGCGGCACCCCGGCCGTGGTCTGGGACTATGCGGGTCCAACCGAAACAGTTGTAAACGGGTTCACGGGATTTAGGGCGAAGCCATACTCTATCGACGATTTCGCGGATAAGGTTCTAGGTCTGTTAATGGATAAAGGCCTCAACCGAAAAATGGGTAGGAACGCTGTGAATTTTGTTAGGGAAAATTATTCGTGGAAAATCCATATGAGAATCTTGGAGTCTGTTCTTTCAAGTTTAGCTTAGAATCCTAATTTAGATTTGGGCGTAGATGCGCTCGCTGCTGTACCTGCCGCTAACCATTTCTTGTTCAATCTGCCTTAGCAGGAGTATGCGTTTGTAGGTAGGCGGATGTGTAGCGAAACTTGTGTTAATTTTGGTCCATGTGGATTTTGCCTCCCTTTCCATGGCTAGCTCCAGTTCCCTTTCATCCAATACGCCGTCCTTGTCTAGGTCATATTCCTCTTTCCGTTGCATTATTCCTCGGCATTCCTGCTTTGCCAAGGCTGGGTCACCTATGTACAGGGTTCGAGCCCCGTGAGGAGGCGTTGGCGATAGCGACAACCCGTAGGTGATTTTGGTTAAGGCGCTTTCTAGATGTCGAGGCTCCCCTGTCACATAGGCCGAGTAGGCGTCGGAGTAGTGCTCCCGCAGGCGGCTCAACCTCATGACGCATAAAAGTGTAACAAAATAAACGATATAGGAGACCACGGCAGCAACAATAAGTAAAGCCCTGAAGGCTGCTTCGCCTCCCTTCTTTTTCCCACCGTCGGTGTACAATGCTACTTGAAAGCTTAGTCTGGCGATCAAGTAGGCTATGAGCGGCAGCGCAGAAAGCACGGTCATCACCACGAAGTCTTTGTGTTTGATGTGCCCCAATTCGTGGCCGATCACCCCTTGAATTTCCGCCTTATCCAACTGCTTGAGCAAACCTTCATGAACTGCGAGGGTGGCTCCTCGGGTGGTTCTTCCGAAAACAAAGGCGTTGGGCGTTGGGTCAGGGACAATGGCCAATTTAGGCGGTGGTATGCCGCTTTTTTGCGCGAGGTCCTTAACCGTCGTCTCTAGCCATGGGTGCTCTCCAGGCTTGAGATAATGCAGTTTTGTTGACCATCTGACGATTGCGGGCCCTATCAGGTACTGCATTAGTATGAAGAAGATTGTTGCAAATAGGATGAGGGTGAGAGATAAAACGGTGGGCAGCCGTAAGAGGAACATTATGAAAACTAAAAAGGCGGAAAATATGATGGTTATCAGCAGAATAGAAACGGTCATGGAAAGCCTCAATTGAGCCAGCCTAGCCATAGTGTACTTTCCTCCTGAAGTTACATATCCAAGTAATAGGTTGCAGGCTTCATACAAATATGCCTTACTGAAAACCCATGCGCTCTTGTTCTATATTCGTGCATTGCTTTTTGAACATCTCCTTCCAGCCTTGTTGCTGGTCATTGGGATCATGGCGATATTCCGAAATTAAAAAATTTTGAAGCAACTTTTAAAGAAATCTTTCATAATGCGCACGCGCCAAAAATGTTATATGTAAATATATCGCATAATAATAAGCGCAAGACACCTAGGGGAGATTATAAGATGGAGTGTCAGATTAAGTATAGTCCAGCCTATGCGTTGTTGGAAGTTAGCTTAGACCCTAAAGAGGTTATTGTAGCGGAATCTGGTGCCATGGTCTACATGTCCCCTGAGATCGCGGTTAAGACACGGAAGAGAGAAAAGGAAAGCTTATGGAAGAGCCTTAAGACTACGCTTCTGGGTGCAGAATCCTTCTTCGTCAACGAATACACTGCAGAGAAAGGCGCAGGCAAGGTCGGTTTCGTTCCAGCACCAGTAGGAGACATAATACCACTTGAGGTAAAAGCTGGAAAGGGTTTGGTTCTTCAAAAGTCTGCCTATGTAGCTTCCACAATCGATGTTCACTTGGACACGGAATGGCAGGGATTCAAGAAAGGTCTCTTTGGACAGAGCCTATTTATGCTTAAGGTTTCTGGAAATGGCCAACTGTTCGTGAACGCCTTCGGGGCTATAGATCATCACAGCCTCAAGCCCGGCGAATCCTTAGTCGTGGATAACTTCCACCTGGTAGCCTTCGACGACACCTGCAAATACGAAGTCAAGAAGTTCGGCGGACTAAAATCCACCATACTAGGAGGAGAAGGCTTAGTTACCGAAGTCAAAGGTCCAGGGGAAGTGTACATCCAAACCAAAAATGTACGCGAATTTACTGATTGGCTTTGGGAACTGCTTCACGATAGGGTGGAAAGAACTGCCCGAGAGGCCGCTGAGGAAAAGGGGAAGAAAGGCGGTTTTAGCTTCGGCAAGAAGTTCTAATTATCATTGATTTGACATGCTCTCGAAAAAGGCCATCTTGGCAACAGTCGTCGTAGTGGTAATCATCGCTGGGTAGCCATAGGCATAAGCATTTTGTGGCGATCCTTAACTGGTTCCTTTAAAGAAGTTGAAAACGCCATTGACACCTCTATAGCGCGCTGAACAGTTACAACGCTACTGGGGCTTGGACGTTGATGTCACCCACTGCACGGAGTGAGGTAGGTACCTACTCAGAGTCTGAGGATATTGTTCAATCTATGGAGAGTAGACAATGGAGGGCAGAAATAAAAAGAATCAGCAGCAAATCTATCGAAACAAAGAATAGTAGAACCACTGCCACCTTCAGAAGAGTGGACCTTTACGCTGGTTAAGGTAGATAATAAATGGATGATACAAGGTTGGTTATACGAGTAGAAGAGTATGCTGTAGGGGGCTGCTTATCTAAGGTTACTGATATCGTAGCTTTAGGTACCTTAAACCCCTTAAAAAGCCCACAAGGTCTTTCTCACCGTTAGCTTAACACATTGGAACCAAGGAAAACTTATCTTGAACTTGCGTTTATAATTTTATTCACGGGTGTTTGTTGTGTCAGTGATTCAGGAAATTCGATGTTCACATTGTGGCGCACCCATCACGTTTAATCCAGGCGAGATCATTGTAACCTGCCGATATTGCGGCTTCACGAGCGTCATAGAGACGGGGAAACCCTTCACCCTTGAACACTCCATGTTTCTTAACGAATACGATTTAAATCAGGTGGAGAATTTCGTGCGTGATTGGATGCAATCAGGCTTCCTTAAACCTGGAGACCTCGCCAAGCGATCCAAGATACTAGAGAAAAGTCTGATGTACTTGCCCTTTTGGGTCGTTCCAGTGACCGCCACTAGTACATATAAAGGCATCTTTGAACGGGTGGCGCCTCCAGTCACGAAGGAGGGCAAAATTGAGAAAAAATATGACTGGGTGATTTTGGCGAGGAAGGCTGCAACGTTTCCCACGAGGGAATACGATGTGCCCCTTGAAGGGAAGGTTCCCTATGATTTTCGAAAGATTGATAGGTTCGCCAAGGTGTTAAACAGCGAAATCGAAGAATATGAGGCGGTGGAGTTAGCCAAGCAGCAGGTTGAAAGCCATCACCAGTTTCTAGCGCAACAAGACGTGGATAAGATCATAGAAATAAAAACCGACCTTTCAGTAGGCGATTCAGTTTACCTGCACGCGCCCATATGGTTCATCGTCTACGAGTACAAAGGCGAAAGATACAACATTATTGCGGACGGCGCCACAGGAATAATAATTAAAGGAGACATTCCCCTCGGCAAATTTTAGTCCGTCTAAGAACCACTAGATTTCTTTCCTTTAGTCCACTCACGGATGCCCGCAACCACTACCAGAACTCCAATGATTATGGTCAATGTCAGCACCACGTATGGAAGCTCGATTCCTCGGGCATACATCCACCAAGCAGTCCCTACGGCGAGAAGGACCAGTCCAAGCCCGGCCGTGCTGAAGGGCGGCATCTCGTATGGCGAGGTTTTGGATACGGCTTTTATGCCTGCCGTGGCTATTATCCATAGGCTGAATATTGTCAAGAACATTGGGATTAACTGCCAAATTGTCAAATTCCAAATCCCAAGCAGACACGCTACTAGGGATAAGCCAAAGACCAGAATGGCGACGCCTATAGTGATTACATCTAATGTCCTACCCATTTTTCCCCCTCTCAATGTACCTTATAGTATCAGTAAATATAAATTGTTTTAAATATTATATGCTACTTAAGAATTCGTGAGAAAGGAGGAAAGATTCCTTTGAGCGAAAAGAGCAAGGCTTTCAAAAAAGTTGAGGAGGAGAAAAGGCTTTCCGAGAAGATCATGACGGTGATACCTGGATTCAGGGGATACAAGGAAAAGGAGCTCCGCAGAGAAACTGACAGGCTGATCAGAGACCACTTGTACGAGAAGATCATGGAAGCCAAGGGTGCCCTAAAGGAGGTTTATCAAATGCTGGTAGACAATAGGATAATGGAGACATGGACGGGCATGGATCGCTTAATCGCCAAGTTTGACAGGGTTTCAGAAAGGATACACCACGCCGTCTACGGCTACAGCGGGTTTTTTGACGCCGTGAAAATCAGGGAAGATCGGCTAGATCGGTTAATCAAATTTGACTCCGACCTTCTGGGCTCCATTAGTGAAACAGCGTCAAAGGTGCAGAAATTTAAAAGTGAAGTGGCAGGCCGAAAGTTCACGGAAGCAAAAACAAGAATTGAAGAACTTGTAAAAGCCATCGATGAACTGGAAGAAACGTTCAATAAGAGGAAAAGTGCCATATTGGGCGTAGTGGAGGAATAATCTAGATGCCACAAATAATTGAATGGGTAAATCCTGGGCCTGACGACATACTTTGGACTTATCCGTCAGAAGACATAACATGGGGCGCACAGCTGATCGTGCATGAAATGGAAACAGCCGTTTTCTTCAGGGACGGAAAAGCCTATGATGTCTTCGGACCTGGAAGACACACCCTAACAACCCTGAACCTTCCCTTGTTGACCCCTATCCTAAGGACGCTAGCTGGCTTTGGGAAAACCCCATTTAAAGCAACAGTCATATTCATCTCACTCAAACAATTTGCTGGGAAATACGGGGCGAGGGCTCAAACCACGGAGTTGGCGCCCCTCCTCGTGCACGGAGGATACTGGTTTAAGATCACGGACCCAGTGCTTTTCATTACTGAAGTTGTGGGGGGACAGGACGCCTACACAACGCCAAGCGTAAACGATTTCCTAAGGGGGTTCATAAACGAAAGAATGATCGACGAGTTGTCTAGATACGATTTGATTACGGTGTTCACAAAACTGGACGAAACATCAATTCTCGTGAAAACTCACATTCTAGACGCCTTCAAAAGGCTTGGAATAGACCTAGTGGACCTCAGGTTTGAGGGAGTAGACACAACACCAGACTATAGAGAAAGACTTTTCTGGCTCAAGTCCGCCGGAGCAGTGCCAGCAGCAGAAGTTCTAAGAATGGAGACCGTGAAGAAAGCAGCCGAAGAGCTTGGAAAGTCTCCAGGAGCGGCCTTAGGCGCTGGCATGATGCTAATACCCCCAATGTTCGGGACAGGAACAGCCCCCCCACAAACGCTAGTACTTTGTCCGAAATGCAAGGCAACAGCGCCAGTGACTTCAAAGTTCTGTCCAAACTGCGGAGAGGCATTAACCACAACCCCAGCCACACCAAACGTAAAAACTTGTCCAAACTGCAACCAAGTTGTGCCACCAACAGCCAAGTTCTGCCCAAACTGCGGTACAAAAACAGAGTGAGCCAGCGTTATTCATTCTCCAGCGAAGAGGCTTCCCATAGATAAGCAGCGCTGCGTCTTTTGGTACTTTATTGTATATTCGTGATCCTATAGAGGTAAAGAAGGTATCGGTAAATAGTCCGGGAAAAGGCAGTGGGACCAGTACCTTTTTCATAAGTAAGTTTATATCTTTTTATTTATCAAAATAGGCTGTTGGAAAGGGAAAAATATTGAGAAAGAAAAGTATCTTGGTAGCCATAATCCTACTGGCAGTTCTTTTAAACCTTCTTAGTATAGCTTTCAAGTCAATATCAGCTACATTCGACATGACAGTAACGTTAATGTCATCAAGCACAAATGTAAGTGGGTACATCAATGCTAACACTACATGGACTTTAGCTGGAAGCCCCTACATTATTATGGGGGATGTAATAGTTGTCCCGAATGTGCATTTGACCATTGAACCAGGGGTTGTTGTCAAATTTGCAAATGGAGCTGATCTAATTATAGACGGTGCTTTAATCGCTCGAGGCAATTCCACGCATCCAATAACTTTTACGAGCAACGCAACAATACCAAAAGTCGGCGACTGGGGTAGCATACGATTTAGAGAGACGACTATAGATGAGGCTTGCATAATTGATTGGGCGACCATAGAGTATGCAAGTGCTGGTGTTTCTGCTTTCCGCAGTTCGCCTAGAATCAAAAACTCTGTAATACAAAAGAATACCATCGGAGTCGAAAGTCGTAGTCGAAGTTTTGACCCCATTAGAATTTACAACAGCACCATTTTAAACAACAATTATGGAATTTACAACTATGGCGAGGTGACCGTCTCCAATTCTCTTATTCTTAGTAACATCTATGGAATTAGTATACACTGGTCTTCCTTAGAGGCTGATTTAACGGTATCTGAATCCACAATTTCAAAGAATCAATACGGAATAAAGGCACTGGCAGCGAACGTTGGGACAATAAAGGTGCTGAGTTCTAATGTTTCAAATAATAACCATGGGATTAACGGAGGAGAGAATCTCTACATCTCTCATAGTATTATCTCTAAGAATAACGGCACTGGCGTTACGACAGGTTCGCTTGGTGTGTGCTCAATAATGTATTCCACAATTACCGAAAATCAACAAAATGGGCTTTATTCCCTGGAATCAACAAGTAACATGCATTTTTCTAATATCTACAATAACGTCCCCTATGACGTTTACAACACGATTTCCTACGGTGTCAGGGACGTTAATGCTACTAACAACTGGTGGGGCACAACAAATACGACTTTAATCAGCGAAAAAATCTATGATTACTATGATGATTACACTCGAAGTGTGGTATATTTCACTCCAATATTAACATCGCCCATCATGCTTCCCGTGGCTTCTTTCGCACATTCGCCAACAATGCCGCTTGTAGGTGAAGCTGTCACCTTCAATGCCGATGAAAGTCAGTGCCTTGACGGCACAATAGTTAATTACTCATGGGATTTCGGTGATGGTAATGTTACCACGGTTACTGTTCCTATCATAAAGCATGCTTACGCCACATACGGAGACTACATAGTTACTTTGACGGTTACTGACAGTCACGGTCTCAACAGCACCACTAGCAAGATGATTCAAATAATGGATGACACCATTTCGCCCACAGCTAATGCTGGACAAGACCAAACAGTAAAGGTTGGAATAACTGTGAATTTTGATGCTGGCGGCTCCAGCGACAACGTAGCCATAGTCAGCTACGAGTGGGACTTCGGAGACGGCACAACAGGAACAGGCAAAACAACAACCCACAAATACATCAGTCCGGGAACCTACACAGTAACGCTGACCGTCAAAGACGCCGCAGGCAACACCGACACCCACTCAATAACCGTAACAGTCCTTTCAGTAGAAATTTTCCCAATGTGGATTGTAGGCGTAGCAATCGTAGCAATTGGAACAGCCGTTGTAGCAACAGCTATCTGGAGAAGACGGAAATACCGCGGAAAACACTAATGAAAGTCGTTAAGAAATAAATCCTCGTCTAAGATAGAATGAGTGGAACAGTTTTTATTAGCCTCATGAATTATTGTACATGGATCATGCGAGAGGAAACGTCTATCATGGCAGAAGGCATTATTGGGCATGGCACTTGGTATGACAAGGTTGCCGTCGAGATTTTGGAACGGGAGCGCAAGCTAGGCAGAAGCCTTGACTTGATTAAAACAGAGAGTGGGGTTGCGGCTTCTGGAATTCCCCATGTTGGCAGCCTTGCAGAGGTCACGAGGAATCATGCCGTGGCGTTGGCCCTCAAGGAGCAGGGGTACAAGTCGGAGTTTATTGTCTTCTCTGACGACAAGGACGGCCTCAGAAAGGTTCCTAGGGGCCTTCCCAGGTCCTTGGAAAAGTATCTGGGTTATCCGGTAACTTCTATTCCTGATCCCTTTGGTTGTCACGGAAGTTTTGGGGAGCACATGGTCTCCCTCCTCTTGGAGGCCTTGGACACCTGCGATGTGAAGTACAGGTTTATGTCTGGGACAGAAGCCTATAGGAAAGGTTTGTTGAACAAACAAATTGAAATTTTGTTGAACAATGCTAATAGGGTTGGAGAGATTGTAAAGGAGGAGGTTGGGCAGGAAAAGTATGTGGAGGCCCTTCCATATTTTCCCATTTGCCACAACTGCGGTCGAATTTACACCACTAAAGCCTACGAGTTTCTGCCCAAGGAGGGCAAGGTTCTCTATGCCTGTGAGGGAATGGAAGTTAAGGGTCGATGGTTGGACGGATGCGGATACAAGGGTGAAGCTGACTACAGGAAGGGCGAGGGAAAGCTGAGCTGGAAGGCTGGTGAGTTTGCGGCCAGATGGGCTGCCTTAGACATTAGGTTTGAAGCCTACGGAAAGGACATCGCCGACTCCGTGAGGGTGAACGACCGCATCAGCCGAGAAATCTTAGGTTACGAGCCTCCCCTTCACGCTCAAT
>Ga0315312_1001228_pt1 | contig 21013 bp, 25 predicted proteins | sample TDP7_MG_FD_203629 | JGI IMG/M metagenome (GOLD analysis project Ga0315312, IMG submission 203629) | Freshwater sediment microbial communities from Lake Towuti, South Sulawesi, Indonesia - TDP7 | ecosystem: Environmental > Aquatic > Freshwater > Lake > Sediment | place: Indonesia: South Sulawesi... | reverse complement strand
CTTATGTAGCAACAAAAGTAGCAGGTGAAGACCCTTTAATTGTTATAGGCAGTACCATTCCAGACCTATCATATTTTTTCGGTACTATAAATTCAAAGAAAATGCATTTGAAGGGTCGAGAGTTTAAAGAATATATTCAATCAGAAGATCACTTGTATCTGCCTTTAGCAATTGGTATAATGCTTCATGGAGAAACACCTGAAGGTCTAGATTTCTATACCCATTTGATATATGAAAACGAAAGACCGGGTTATGCTTTCAGATATGGCCGACATTTGATTGATAAAATTAAAAAATTACACAAGGTGGAACTACCGCTTATAGACAAATACATAGCACATAATTTAATTGAAGAAGCAGTAGAATTTTTAATGATTAAAGAACATCCTGAGACAGTTAAGCTACTCCACGATGCTTCGAATGAAGTTGATAAAATTAAGATTGTTAACTATTTATCCAATTTTAAGCCTTTTAGAGGTATTACGAATGAATGGGACATAATAAATTTTTACAAAAATTTTGATCCCAATAAATTTACAACACCTGAATGTGTGGCTGAACTACATATGTATTCATCAAAAAGAAGACTTGTAAATTTTATGAACAAAATTATAGGCAGATTGATGCCAGAGAGTTTGAAAGATACTGCTTCAGATTGCATAGACAATTTAATAGAACGGATTACAAATCGGGAGTATTTGAAAGAGTTAATTGAAGAGGCAATAAAACTATCCGAGTCATCGTACAATCAATTTCTTGATAGTTCTATAAGGAATATGATGAATGAAATCGATAGATTAGATTGATTATGAATATTTGATACAGACTACAAAATTAAAATATATGGTTTATGAAACCGTAGTGGGTAGAACAAAAGAAGATTTGGAAAAATTTGGGATTAGAGCTTCTGGTTATATAGGAAAACACATAGTGGGAACTGGGGAAGATGCGCACTTAACAACGAAAGTTCTTATCGATTTGATGAAACCTCATGTAATTCTTTGCTGTGGAAAAAGAGGCTCAGGTAAATCTTACTCTGCAGGTGTTCTAATTGAAGAGATTCTTTCCTTGGAGAAAGAATATTCAGAAAAAATTGCATGCGTAGTTTTTGACCCTGTCGGCATCTACTGGAGTATGAAACTTCCTAATGATCAAGACATACGGCTATTAAGGGAATGGAAGATGGAACCAAGAAAATTTGACCATGTTAAAGTTTACGTTCCACTGGAACTGAAAGGAATGTATGAAGCAGCTGGCATTCCGGTAGACTACATGATCTCCATTTCACCAAAAGATTTTTCACCAGATGACTGGGCTTTGGCTTTCAACTTGGAAAGAACTTCACAGGAAGCTATAGCATTGGAAAGAAATTTTAGCGAGCTATCAACTGATAAAGTAGATTTTGGAATTGACGACTTCATCACAAAAATTAAAGACGATAGATTGGTTGAGCAAGATGTGAAAAATATTCTGATAAATTTTTTGGAAGCTGCAAAATCATGGGGAATTTTTTCAAAAGAAGGAATAGGTATAGATGACATAGTTAAACCTTCTCAAGTTTCTGTAATAGATTTGTCCAGAGTAAGAGGTGAAGCATGGGGACTGAGGAATTTGATAGCTGCTTGGATGACAAGACAGATATTTAGAGAGAGAGTGCTAGCAAGAAAAGAGGAAGAACTGGCAAAGGTTGAGGGAAGAGAACCAAAAAGGGTTTTTCCTTTGACTTGGCTAATCTTTGAGGAAGCTCATAATTTCTGCCCAGCTGATGCTAAAACTGTCTCCACCGAATCTATTTTAAATGTTGCTAAGCAGGGTAGAGAACCTGGAATTTCTCTTATGGTTATCACACAGATGCCCAACAAAGTTCATCAGGATATTTTGTCTCAATGTGATTTGGTTATATCTTTTAGACTAACTTCTAGAGACGATTTACAAGCTTTACATGCTGTCATGCAGACATACATGCAGGAAGAGCTGTGGAAATATATCAATAAACTACCTAGAGGTTTTATGGGAAGTGCAATCTTACTCGATGATAATCTGGAAAAAATATTTACAGTTAATATTCGTCCTCGCCTATCATGGCATGCTGGTGGAACTGCAGCAGTAATTTAGCAGCTATCTAAGGATTTTTGTCACAGTTCCTATTCCCTTTGTCTTACCTTCCCTAAAAACAAACCTGTCTCCTTCTTGAACAAACTGCGGTTTGTATCTAAACATCATTCTAACTTTACCAGCCTCACTAGCTTTCAAATAATCCTTATCCAAAAGTTCAAACTTCACAGATGCTGCCACAGTCTGCCCATGATATACTGGCTCATAGCCGCTAGCTATTCTTGTAGGATGGTGTAAAACTAGAATTTCTGTATCAAAACTTTTCACTGCTCTAGGCTGCAGTTCTTCTTCACACAATACCATCCCGCGTTCTATCTCCTCATGCTTTACACCACGTATAGCAATACCAACAACCAAGCCAGCATCTGCCTCTGCCAATCGATGGTAATGCATTTCTATGCTAGTAGCTTTCACTTTTCTAAAGCTACCAATGTTGTCTGGCCCAAGCAACAGCTCTTTACCAGCCTGCAACCTTCCTTGTTTAATTGTTCCTGAAACAACAGTACCAACACCAGTAACGTTATATATCCTATCGATATACATCAAGAAAGGTTTATCAAATTCTTTCTTTCTCTCTGGTAATGAATGCAGCAACCTGTAAAGTAAATTATACCCATCAAGGGTGACAGCAGAAGTTTTTATTATCGGTACTATGGCATCTAGTTTGTCTATAACTACTGATAAATCGTTTAAATCTTTTACTTCAAACGGAATCCTACCAATGTTCTTTAACATATCCTCTATCTGCACTTCTACTTCTGCTATTCTTTTCTCGCCCATTTTGTCTGTTTTTGTTATGCAGATTACGACTGGTAGGTTCATTGCCAATAACAAACCCAAATGTTCTTTTGTTATATGAGTAACACCATCATCAGCTGCTACCATAAGCAAACCATAGTCTATATTCTGCCCAACTAATCCTCGAATAGTTGTTCTTAGCCAAGGCTCGTGCCCAACAGTATCAACAAAACTTATGATCTTATCAGATTTTGCAACAAGCTGCGAACGTTCAGTTTTATCCAAAGGATTTTTAAGATGAATTGGTTTACCGTTATTAAAACCGAATAATGCGTAGTGTAAATCAGCTGACAAACCACGTTCAATCTCATGTGGTAAAACATTCAGATATAGCCAAGCTTTCCCGTTTGTGTCTGCCTTACCTGTCATCAATGTTCCAACTAATGTAGATTTACCAGCACCCACATGCCCGCAGGTAGAAACTATGATGTGCTGCTTTTTGCCTTTCTCCAGTTTACTGGATATAACTATCCTACCGATCAAGCTTCCATTTTCAGTAAACCTCTCAACTTTAGCTATGGCAGCATTATTTTCACTTGCTACAATCTTTAAAACATTCAGTGTTTCTTCAAACTCTAAATCAGACAGTCCTCTAGTCTTACCTGAATCGTCCACACCGATTATATAAATAGCCTTACCATCCCCTATCCCTAAGAGGTATTTCATCTGGCTTGCCAAATGCTGTTTTTTACCTTCTTTTAGATGAGTCTCAGCAGTAAGTTTTTCCTTGAATTCTATATTTTTATTCTCTTTTCTTGGTACGATTGCCATGAGAAACTTTTATTTAGAGAAAATTTAAAGTTTACTGTTTATTTATTTATCTTCTCTATAATTGTTTAGGTGAAAATTTGGTAAAGAGAGAAGGTATGCCAGAATGGAACGAGCTCGTTATCTGCACTGTAAAAAGGGTTAGCCCATTCGCTGCTTGGTGTAGCTTGGAGGAATATTCCAATTTAGATGGAATGATACATATATCCGAAGTAGCTGGTAAGTGGGTTAGAGATATAAAAAAATTTGTAAAACCAAACAAGCAGTATGTTGCGAAAGTAGTTAAAATATATAAAGAGAAAAATTTGATTGGACTGAGCCTTAAAAGAGTTTCTAGGCAGGAAGAAAAAGAGAAATGGAACGAATACAGGAAGGAGCAACGTGCTGAAAAAATTTTGGAGCAAGCTGCTAAGGAGCTGGGGAAAAACTTGGAACAAGCTTACGATGAAATTGGCTTTATGCTACAGGAAAAATTTGATGAGCTATCTATAGCTTTTGAAAAAATAAGGAAATCGCCTGAAATTTTGTCTAAGTTAAATGTGACAAAAGATTGGTCTGATGTTTTAATATCAACTATACAGAAAAGTTTTGTAGAAAAGGAGGTTTTACTTAAAGCTGAAGTGGAGCTTAAAAGCTATACCAGTGATGGAATAGAGAGAATAAAGAATTTACTGGAGGAATTGAAAGAAAAAACAAATGTTGAAATTAAATACATATCTGCACCAAAATACAGAATTGAGTTGAAAACAAAAAACCCCAAACATGATGGGAAAAACTTTAAGCTTCAGTTAAATAGGTTGATCGATCGGACTAAACAGCTGGAAGTAGAGGGAAACTACAAATTTTTAGAGTGAAAAAATGAGGATGAAGAAATGCCCTTCTTGTAAAATTTATACGTTGAAAGAAGTTTGCCCGAAATGTAACGGAAAAACTGTAAGTCCAGAACCACCAAAGTACTCTCCAGAAAATAAATATGGAAGATATAGAAGATTGTTAAAATTAAATAAAGTATAAAAACAAATTATTTGATATGGTAACTAAAATCTTTGAGTTGGAAAAACCAAAACTGAAAAATCCTTTATTTATAGAAGGATTGCCAGGAATTGGTCACGTAGGCAGGATAGCTGCTGGCTATTTGGTTGAAGAGCTAAAAGCGAAAAAATTTGCTGAACTACTTTCCTCTCACTTCATGCATTACGTGCTGCTGCACCAATCCTCATCTGTGCATATGCTAAAAAATGAATTTTATTACTTGAAAGGGAGGGGGAGAAATCAGCGTGACCTAATACTTCTGATTGGCGACTCCCAGAGTGTAGACCCAGAAGGACATTATGAAATAGCTAACGAAGTTCTATCTTTTGTTAAAAAATTTGGGGTAAAAGAAATGATTACTCTGGCTGGGTTTGGGGTAGGTGAACCAAAGGAGAAGCCAAGAGTCATAGGAGCTGTTAGCAATCCAGAGATTATAAAGAAATATAAGAAATTTGGAATTGATTTTGATGCTGGCTCAAAAATTGGTACAATAGTCGGAGCTTCTGGCCTGTTCTTGGGCCTGGGAAAATATTACAGCATAGACGGAATATGTCTGCTTGGGGAGACAGCCGGGTATCCAATTCTACCTGACCCAAAGGCTGCTGAAGCTGTTTTGCGAGTTCTTTCTAACATATTAAATGTTAAACTGGACACGACTAAACTAGAAAAAAGAGTAAAGGAAATGGAAGAATTCATCAAGAAAATCGAAGATATGCAGAGAAAGGCTTTTGCCCAGTTGATGACACAGAGACCAGAGAAACCGGAAAAGGAAGAATTGAAATATATAGGGTAAAGTTTAAAATCCTATCCAACAAAATAATTGAGTATGCCTGTCAGACTACTTATACCAAAACAGCAATATCTAGCTGCAGGTATCCATATTGGAATGAAACAGAGGACTGAGCAGATGAGAGAGTTCATCTATAAGGTAAGGGAAGATGGTCTAGCTGTTTTAAACCTGAGAAAAATTGATGAGAGGATAAGAACTGCTGCGAAATTCTTGGCAAGATGTAAGAATGTTTTAGTAGTTAGCAGAAAGTTGGTTGCTAAAGAAGCTATAGAAAAATTTGCTGAAGTGGTAAATGCAAAAGCTATAACAACTAGGTTCATGCCTGGCACTTTAACTAACCCAACTTATAAAAATTTTTTTGAGGCTGATGCTATACTTATAGCCGACCCTTTGGTGGATATACAAGCGTTGCAGGAGGCTGTTAAGGCAAGAGTGCCGATAGTAGCAATATGCGATACTTTCAATGAGACCAAGGATATAGATTTGATAATTCCGGCAAACAATAAAGGTAAGAGGGCTTTAGCCACTCTATTCTGGTTGTTGGCAAGGGAAATTCTGAAAGAAAGAAAGCAAATATCCTCTGATAAGGAATTTAAGTACAAAATAGATGATTTTGGGAAAGAAACAGAGTGATTACACCTAAGTGATTTCTTATCTGCATAATATACTTTTCTAAACAGAAATCGATATTTATTTGCAACATACGAAAGATTAGATATCTTTATTATTAAAGAAACAAAAAGAGATTTGGGAAGATGATAGGTAAGATAAAAAAACGAGACGGGAGAATTGTTGATTTTAATCCTGAAAAAATTACCAATGCAATTTTCAAGGCTGCTCAATCAGTCGGCGGAAAGGATAGAAGCATAGCTGAAAACCTGACAAAGCAAGTTGTTGAACTGTTAGAAAAGCAGTTGAAACCAGAAGAAATTCCTACAGTGGAGCAAGTGCAAGATATAGTCGAGAAAGTCTTGGTTGAGAACGGACATTACCAAACAGCTAAGGCATATATACTATACAGACAGAAAAGAGCGGAGCTGAGAAGAGCTAAAGCCATGCTTGGTGTGGAAGACGATTTAAAACTGCCGTTAAACTCTATCACAGTTTTGGAGAGAAGGTATCTTAAAAAGGATGACAGTGGAAAAGTTATAGAAACCCCTAGACAGATGTTCGAAAGGGTTACAAGGACTATTGCTGGGGTTGAAAAGTTATACGGAAAAAGTAGACAGAGGATAAGAGAAATAGAGAAAGAATTTTTTGACATGATAGTTCATTTAGAATTTCTCCCCAATTCTCCTACGTTGATGAATGCTGGAACTGGTAGTGGCCTGAACTTATCAGCTTGTTTTGTCATACCGGTTGATGATTCGATTGAAAGTATATTTGATGGAATAAAGCATATGGCCATTGTCCAAAAAGCTGGTGGAGGAACTGGATTTAGTTTTTCTCGTTTAAGACCTGCTGGTGATATTGTTAAATCAACCACAGGAGTTTCTAGTGGACCTATCAGCTTTATGCAAGCGTATGACGCTGCTACTGAAGTGATAAAACAAGGTGGCAAGAGACGTGGGGCTAACATGGGAATTCTGAGAGTAGATCATCCTGATATTCTAGATTTTATTGTTTGTAAAGAACGAGAAGGGATTTTAAGGAATTTTAACATTTCAGTTGCAGTAACAGACAAATTCATGGACGCAGTTGAAAAAGATAAAGATTTTAATCTAATCAATCCAAGAAATGGTAAAGCTGCAAAGACTTTAAAGGCAAGGGCAATCTGGAACTTGATATTAACAATGGCATGGAAGAATGGGGAACCTGGAGTAATTTTTATAGATACAATAAATAAGTTTAATCCAACTCCAAATGTTGGACAGATTGAGTCAACTAACCCATGTGGAGAGCAGCCTCTTTTACCGTTTGAATCCTGTAATCTTGGGAGTATAAATCTTGCGAAATTTGTTGAAGATAGTAAAATCAATTGGGAAAAACTGAAAACTATAATCAGATTAGCAATTAGATTTCTTGATAACGTAATAGATGCAAACACCTACCCAATTCCACAAATTGAACAGATGACTAAAGCTAACAGAAAGATTGGATTGGGTGTGATGGGATTTGCTGAAATGCTAATTCAACTTGGAATACCTTATGATTCTGAAGAAGCGATAAAAGTTGCTGAAGATGTGATGAAGTTTATTACACAAGAAGGAAGAAAAGTGTCTGCAGAGTTAGGCAGAGAAAAAGGAAATTTCCCGAATTTTAAAGGCAGCACTCTAGAGAAAAAATATAAGACGATGAGAAACGCTACTGTAACTACTATAGCACCTGCTGGTACAATAAGCGTGATTGCAAATTGCTCTTCAGGGATAGAGCCTTTATTTGCTATAGCTTATGTTCGAGATGTTTCCGAGAGCATAGGAGCGAAATTGATAGAAATAAATCCGTTGTTTGAAAATATTGCAATAAAAGAAGGGTTTTATAGTGAAGAGCTAATAAAAAATATTTCTGGTAGAACTTCTATTCAAAATGTAAAGGAAGTTCCTAAGGGAATTAAAAGAATTTTTGTAACTGCACATGATATAACTCCTGAATGGCATGTTAGGATGCAGGCAGCATTCCAGAAATTTACTGACAATGCTGTGAGTAAAACTTTAAACTTCCCGAATTGGGCTACACCTCATGACATAGAAAAGGTATATATGCTTGCGTATAAGCTTGGATGCAAAGGTATAACAGTCTATAGACATGGGAGTAGGGCTTTGGAAATACTTAAGCCTTTAAGTGAGGAGAGACCAGTAGAAGCTTGCCCTGAATGCACAATCTAACTAGAACTAACAGAAAAGAACAGCGACCAAATTCCTTTAAGCGCTAACATTATCCCAACTATACCGAGAAATGGAGCTGTAATTTTATAATACAATAAAAGCAGAAATATGCCTGCAAGTATGTCTAATAAACCTAGGAAATCGAAATAGAAACGTGAGCTGAAAGCTGCTATCAAGGACCAGCCACCTTTTGCTAAACAGAGAAAAGCAAAATAGAACAAAAGTTTTAGCCAGTCTGGATGAAAATATAGCAATATTCCTGAAAAAATGTCAGCAAGTGCAAGAATGAAAAGCATCGGTTGTGGCATATTTTTATTTTAATAGATAATTTTAAATATGGCTTTTATCTTTGTCTATGTAACAAATCCAAATAAAAAGGAAGCTAAGAGAATTTCTCTACAGCTGTTGAAGAAAAGATTGGCTGTTTGTGCTGTTATATTTCCTGTAGATTCTTCTTATTGGTGGAAGAATAAGATAGAAAAAATAAAGGAATATGTTTTGATTGCAAAAACTAAGAAAGAAAATTGGAAAAAAGTTAAAACTGAAATTAAAAAAATACATCCTTATACTGTTCCTTGTATAACTAAAATTAATGTTGAAGCAAACAAAGAATTTGAGAGTTGGATAAAAAAAGAGGTAAGATAATGGGTTATACCTATTTATTTACAGGTACTGGTGCTGGAAAAACAACTAATGCTTTAGGCCTAGCTTTACGTTCTGTTGGCCATAAAAGGAAGGTCATTATCATCCAGCTACTTAAATGGTGGAAGAAAACTGGAGAGTATAAAATCGCTAAGATATTAAAACCATACTATGAAATATACCAGTTTGGAAGAAAGGGATGGGTTGGTTTAAGTAATCTAACAGAAGAAGATAGGCTACTTTGCAAGAAAGCTTTAAAATTTGCTTTAGAAATAGCAAAAAGAAAAAAACCAGACCTTCTGATTATAGACGAGATTAATCTAGCTTTGTACTGTAAACTTTTATCTTCAAAAGAAGTGATAAACTTTTTAAACCAGATAAACAAAATATCTAAGAAAACTGATGTTGTGTTGACCGGAAGATATGCTCCTAAGGAGCTGATAAAAAAAGTGGATTTTGCAAATGAAATAATAGATATAAAACATCTGAAGAGAATACCAACAACAAGGGGGGTGCAGTATTGATGGTGGTAACAGTTAATAAAAAATGCATAGGATGCGGATTATGCGCGAATATCGCTCCAGAAGTTTTCGAAATGGGAGACGATGGATTTTCTCATGTGAAAGATGCAAATGGAGACAAAAAATATCCTAAGCAAGTGAAGGAAGCTGCTGATAGTTGCCCTGTTAAAGCTATAGAAATAAAATAATGAATGACTTTTTATGTTTTATCATTAGAAAAATAATATGAGTAAATCTTCTAGACACTTACAAAAGAATAGAAAAGAATTTCATGATAAATTGCAACAAAAGTTATATGAAAACCAAGTTTGCTTAACATAAAAGGATTGAGCCAAGAAACAGTCGTGCATAAAGAGATGAATCCTGCGCTTGGTAAGTCTACAACTAGACCTACGGTCGATTTATTGTATCTTTTTTTCAATGGCAATGGTTATGAATTTCTTGTACTAGATTTTAAATCAAGTCCTTATGGTAGTATAAGTTTCAGAAGAGGAGATGTAGAATTAGATATAGCAGTAAAGGGTATTAAACAGAGGTGGAAACAAATGATTCAAGAGAATAAAGATAAATTAGATTTATCAAGAAACTATCCAGTATGGCTTGATAATTTTATAGTCTATAAGGATTTAGAGAAAATAGTACTTGTAAAATCACTTTTCTATAGACATGAGAGAATAAAATTGGGTAAAATATATAATGCATTAAGTATCAATATGTCACATATGTGACAAATTCAAACTTCGTGAACCAAATCTTCTAACTTTCTTCTTGATGTGGCATAAGGCTTTTCTGCTGTATACCCTATAGGTAAAATCGCTACTGGTACTAAACCCTTTGGATTTCCCAGAACTTTCAAAACTTCTCTATCATCGAAAGCGCCAACCCAGCATGAAGCCAAATCTAAAGCTGCAGCTGCAAGCATAGCAAAACTAGTAGCTATTGTTGCGTCCTGTATAGAATAAAGCTGCTCCCCTCTTTTTCCATACCTTGAAGAACGGGAAGAATTGGAACAAAAAACTAAAGCCACAAAAGCTTCTGCTATAAAATCTTGGCCAAATGCCGCATCAGCTAATTCTTTCTTTTTACTCGGATCTCTAACTAGGAATATCTCATATGACTGCAGATTCCCAGCAGTGGGGCAACTTCTAGCCGCCTCTAAAATTTTCTGTAACTTTTCTTCTTCTATTGGTTTGTCTTGATAAGTCCGTACAGAATGTCTTTTTTTCAAAACTTCGAAAAATTCCATCATATCACCTGGATGAATCTTGCATTTTCTTCTGATTTTTGGACTATAACTTTGTCTCCATCTTTCAATCTAAAATATTTTGGATTATTGTCTGCTAACAAAAGAGCAGAATCTCTTATAATTTTAATTTTTATCCTCGAATCTTCTGGTAAAATGAAACTTGAGATTTTTTCTGTATGCAGGTTGTTAAAAGATATGCCAATTCCTTCTTTAAATGGCCTGCCACCAGTTGCAAAATAGTAGCCTGTAGAGCCAAAAGGTGTAGCAACTATTACTCCGTCCCCAATTAAATTTTCAAATTTTTTTCCATCAGTGTTAACAGAAAATCTTATTGCTCTTAATGGTAGCCTAGTATGAACCTGTATCTCATTCAGCGCAGTTAATCTATTATTTTTATACAAAGCAGTTAATCTCATCTCTTCTATCAAAACGTAATTTTCCCTTTTAATCTTTTCCAAGATTTTATCAAGTTGATTTTCCAAATAGTCAAACCTTCTAAATGCTTTAAATTTGGGTTTAACTATAAGCTTAGGGACTGTTGGATATGTCCTTTCTGCATACAGTACTGTGCCATCTCCACCATAACAGAGGACAAAATCAGGATTTTTTTCTACAATCTGAAAATCATGCTTTACAAGAACTTTTTTTACTTTTCCTTTTTCTACAGAGCAGATAGCAACTTTCATATTATTCATTTCTTTTTAAAATCTATTTCTGCAATTTCCCCCTTTGGTTTAGTTTCTTTAAAGGCTTTAACTTGAAACTTATACAACTTTGTGTTTTTATCGAGGATATAATCTGGTGTCAAAGCAGATTTCCAACAAAGAGCTTCCAGAAAATTTTTCTTGTCTGGAATGTCTTCCCAGACTTGCGGTAAAAATAAACCTTTTCTTAATCCATGCTCTAGAATTAGGCCGTCTTCACCATCCTCAATTTTATTAATTTTTTCTTCTAGTTTTGTTCCGTTTAAAATTTCAGGTGTAGTTAGTATGGAAACTTCAAAAACAACTTTATCTAACTCATCTTCTGTTAATGGTGAAAATCTGTTATCATTAAGCGCAGCTTCTACTGCAGCTCTCTGTACGGCTTCGTATAAAGGATATTCTGGGTATGGAAATCCAACACAACCACGCAATTCATTATTAGGATGAGAATGTATGGTAACAAAAACTCCTCTTTTATCCTGAAACTTTTTATTTTCTTTTATTCTTAGTCCACCAACCTTAAAAAATTCTTCTACAGCTTTTCTTGCTATGGTAACGAGCTCTTCCATAATCTAAACTACAAACAAAAGACTTAAAAGCTCATCCTTTCCTTACCCTTTCTTTAGCAATCTCCAAGGCAGCAACCCTTGGATTAACCTGCATTTCTTTAGCTCTGTCAAGAACAATCTTAACGTTTCTTTTAATTTTTTCTCCAATCAAGCTAAAAGCTTTCTTAGCTTTATATCCTTTGTATTCAGCGTAAGAGGAAATCACGCCACCTGCATTGGCAACAAAATCTGGTACAACCAATATGCCTCTTCTATGCAGTATATCCTCTGCTTCTGAGGTAGTTGGGATATTTGCTCCCTCTACAATTATTTTTGATTTTATGCTGTTTGCATTGGTTTTGTTTATAACATCTCCAAGAGCAGCTGGAATTAGTATATCTACGGGAAGTTCAAATATATCATCAATTGGTAGAAATTTTCCACCAGTGTAACCTATCACAGAACCAGTTTTCTTTTTAACATCTTCCAATTTTTTGACATCTATTCCACCAGGAACATATATACAGCCTTTGCTATCGCTAACACCAACAATTTTTGCACCAAATTTTGAAAGGAATTTAGCAGCAAAAGAACCAACATTACCAAATCCTTCCACAGCTACAATAGCATTAGCTATATTCAAACCAATATGTTCACAAGCCACTGCTGTAGCATGAGCAACTCCAAATCCTGTGGAGCCAAGTTCGTGTGGTATTCCACCCATAGATTTTGGTTTACCAGTAGCAGCCTTCAAGGAGCCATTACCCTTAACAAACCACTTCATCTCCTCCTCTCCAGTATAAACATCTGGAGCAGCTATATACTTACTTGGACAAACTGGTTTCAAAGCCCTACCAAATTCTGTTAAAAGCTTTCTCTTCTCCTCTTTCGTAATTTTCTTCACATTTGTAATTATCCCAGACTTTGCTCCTCCAAAAGGAAGTTCAGCTAAAGCAGTTTTCCAAGTCATTACTCTTGCTAATCTAAAAATTTCCTCAACATTAACAGTTGGTGTCATCCTAATTCCACCTTTTCCTGGACCTAAAGCTGTTGAGTCTATGCAAAGTATTCCATGCAAATTTATTTTAGGATCATACACTTGCATTATTAGTTCTGGGCCGAATTCATCATGTTCTATCATTTTCATCTTTTCCGAGAAGCCCAGTCAGTAACTATTGCTGGTTTCGTACCATGAATATAGTTGTAAGCTTGCAAAGCAGCTTTACAACCTTCACCAGCTGAAACCACTAATTGCTTGAAAGGTGTGTTAGTCAAATCACCTGCAGCAAATATACCAGGCCGGATTTTATCGCTGCCAGGGCAATAAGTTTCACAGTTGTTATTTATCACTACCTGACCATTTTCATCGAGCTTAACCAAGCTTTTTATAAAATCAGATTTTACCTCCAGACCAATTTCAATAAAAACTCCATCAACTGTCAACTCTTTGATTTTATTTGTTTTCAGATTCTTTACCAATATAGACTTCACTCTTTCTTTACCTTTGATTTCTGTTACGACACTGCTCAGAGTCAGTTCAACATTTTTCTTTTTCTTTATCTGTTCAACCAAACATTCAAACCCTCTGAACTTGTCTCTTCTATGAATAAGGTAAACTTTTTTTGCTATCTTGCTTAAAAATAGCGCTCCCTCTAAAGCAGAATTTCCACCACCAACTATTGCTGTAATTTTATTTCTATAAAGAGGACCGTCACAAATAGTGCAGTAAGAAACACCCCTGCCAACAAGCTGATTTTCTCTAGGTATATTTAAACTTCTAGGGGTTTTGCCAAAGGCAAGTATAACTGCTTTGCTTCTATATTCTTTTCCTTCAGCAGTTGTAATAAATTCTTTACCTACTTCTTTTATTGAAGTAACATTACCAAAAACTATTTCAGCCCCAGATTTTATAGCCTGCTTTCTAAAAATTTCCATCAACTTTGGCCCAGAAATTTTTAAAAATCCTGGATAGTTTTCCATCATCTTGGTTTCCAGAGCTTGCCCGCCTATGTCTTTTGTGATAATCAGAGTTTTCATTGCTCTCCTAGCAGCATAAATTCCAGCTGTAAGACCAGCTCCAGCACCACCAACAATTATAACATCGTACATCATCACTTATCTAACCTTTTATAGCTTCTATAGCTTTTTCTTTTTGAGGCACGCCAACAAAAGCTACCCTTCCTTTTCCATCTTCTTCGATTATCGTAGTTGGCACAGACATTATAGAAAATTTGTGAACCAATTCTTGCCCTTTTGCTGATAAACCGTCAACCTCTTCATACTCAAACTTGTATTCTTTTTTCAATTCTTTCCATAATTGTTTTGCTGCTGGACAGTGGGGGCATTTATTTGTTGTGACTAAAATTATTTTTTTCATACTACTACCTATTTTAATGTATAAATTAATAAAAATCCTGAGTTGATAAATAATATGAAAAGAGTTAACCTTAAGATTTACGGTAGAGTTCAGGGAGTTTTCTTCAGACACAATACCAAAAAATTAGCTGATAAACTTAATTTAAAGGGTTGGGTTAGAAACAATCCTGATGATTCCGTAGAGATAGTCGCTGAAGGCGGTGATGAAGCTATAGACAGATTAATTAGATGGTGCAGGAAAGGACCGATAGGAGCAAAAGTTGAGAAGATTCAAATAAAAGAAAATGACTTTAAAGATGAGTTTAACGATTTTTCTATTATTTATTGATTTTTAACTAATTCTCTATCTAAAAAAGAAAGATTTAAAAAGATTAAGATTTATAGACTGGTTATGCAATCTGAACTTGAAAGACAATTGAATGAAGTAAGAACAAAATATCCTTTAGTAGGGCAACATATAGAATATCTAGAGAGACGTGCCACTATAGATCCAGTAACATGTCTATATTCTCGTCTTATGTTTGATGAAGAACTACCCATAAGATTATCAGAAACTTCGAGAAGAGGAGGTACACTCTCCTTACTCATACTGGATTTAGACGAATTCAAAAAATATAACGACACTTATGGTCATCTAGCAGGAGATAAGCTACTTAAAGACTCTGGAGAAAAAATTCGTGAAAACTTGCGTAAAATGGATATGGCATTTAGGTATGGTGGTGATGAGTTTGCAGCGTTAATATCACATTATATGAAAGGAAATATAACTGGGTCGAGAATGACATCCGCTAAAAAAGTTGCGGAAAGGATTTTAGAGAGATTTCAAAAGAAAGAGATGCCTTTAACTGTAAGTATAGGAATAGCCACTTCTTATGGAAATTCTACTGCAAAAGATTTTATTGAATGTGCGGATAAAGCTCTATATTGTGCAAAAGAAATCAGGAACACGATTTATCAATATCCTGAAATATTACCTTAAGTTTTTAAAGTCTATTAACTTCTCTATTAATCTCTTCAGCCATGTAATGGTTTTTTAACTTCACTTGAACAGATTTTACTCCTTTTATTTTTGATACAACTGTTTTAATTCCTCTAGCAATTTCCGTTGCAAACATGGCAGGACAGTAAGGCATAGTTAAATGGAATTCCACAAGAACTTTATCACCCTCAATCTTTACATCATCCACAAGTCTCATCTCAGTTATTGGTATTCCAATTTCTGGGTCAACAACTTTCTCCAATTCTTTCATCACAGTTTTTTTATCTACCAAGATATCACTTTTTTGTTATTTGAACCGCAACCAATTTATAGTTTGGTGTAAACGTCTCCTCATCAAACTGTGTGGGAAAAAGCTTGTTTACAAGCAGTTCTTTAAAGTGAAAATGCATACCAACCGTCCCTTCAGGCATCCTTCCATCGGTTTTGGCTTTTGTTATCAAACTGCCAACAGAACTTGAAACTTTTATTCTATCTCCATCTTTTATCTTCAACTTCTTAGCATCTCTTTTATTTATATAGCAGTATGGACCATCTTGGCTTTTAGCTAAAGTCTTTGATTTGGAGGTCATCTCTCCTGTAAGAAAATGGTACTGAGAACGGAAGGTTGTAAGTATAAATGGGTATTTATCGCTTCTCACATCTTCCACACCCTCAAACTGTTCAGGATTAAATTTCAAGAATTTAATTTTCTTTTCAGCCCACTGATCATTATTTTTTATACCTATCTTCTGATAAGCTGGAACAACTTTCACTATCTCTTTTAATATGGCAGTCTCATCTCTATAGTTAAAAAATTTACCAAAACCAAATAATGACGAAAGCTCTTTGAATACGAACCACTCAGGCTTAGATTTGCCCATAGGTTCTATAACTTTTCTAACACGCCTTATTCTCCTTTCTCCATTTGTAACAGTTCCATTTCTTTCTAGCAGAGTTGGCACAGGCAGTATCACATCCGCAAAATCGGACGTTAGGTTAAAATAAGGTTCCATCTGAATCAAAAAAATCTTTTTCAGATTTTTATGAACCTGATTCAAATTTGGCAAAGACTGTGCAGGATTGAACCCAGAGATAAACGCAGCTTTTGTTGGAGAAATCAACAAAGCTTCTATTATGTTTTTTCCTTTTTCCTTAGTAACTTTCACCCTCCAAATTTTTTCAAGATTAGGAAATTTAATTATCTGGCCAGATGGTAAAGAATCTGGAAGACAGCCCATATCGCCCACGCCTTGTACATTTACCTCCCCTCTTAATGAAAGCATCTTTCCATTTTTTAACATCATCATGTTAATAAGAGAGTGAACATTTTCTATAGCGTTCACATGCTGTGTGATACCCATGCCATGTACCACTCCAAAAGATTTAGAAACTATGATTAAGTTGATTAATTTCTTCCACTCTTGCTTACTAATTTTACATAATTTGCAAACTACTTCTTCTGTATAATCTTTAACAACTTCTTTCAATCTCCTGAAACCGTCTATAGATTCCAACTTTCTATTATATGCTTTTTCCCGGATGATAGCATTGGAGATACCATTCAGAAAAGCGGTTTCTGTTCCAGGTTGAATAGTGACAGCAATATCAGCTTGCTGGGAAATTAAAGTAGCTATACTCTGCACAGATATAATTCTTGTTCCTTTTTCTTTTGCCTTCAAAATTCTGTTGAAGAATACAGGATAGTTTGATGCAGGATTTGAGCCGATGATGAACAGGCAGTCTAAGCTGTAGACATCATCCATTCTTGACGGTACTGTGGCAATTCCGAAGCTATCCGCTAAAGCTCTAACAGTAGCAATATGACATAGCCTTGAACAGCAACCATCCACATTATTAGTTTTGAAAACAATCCTTGCAAATTTCTGCATTATATAGCAGTCTTCGTTAGTAGTTTTACCAGAAGGTGCAAAGAAAACTTCTTCTGGTGCCAAGTTTTTTGTTTTACTATAGATAAACTCATAAGCTTCCTTCCAAGAAACTTTTTTTAACTTAGATTTCTTATTTTTTCTTATCATCGGCTCCAGAATTCTATCTTTATGAATTACTTCATGCAATGTCAAACCCTTGATACAGGGTTTACCTTTGCTTACAGAATCAGAATTGTCAGGAAGAACCTTGATTATTTTTCTATCCTTAACAACAAAATTTAGTCTGCATGCACATCCACAATATGGACAGATGCTTGAAGCTTGCATGATTAATAATTTTGATTCAAAGAAAATATCTTTAACCACCTAATTTTTGTACAACACCGAATCTCTCAAGTATAAACCATATACCAAAAATTAGAAGGATCAAGGCTGCAATCAAAATATATTTGTTGATAGTGAAAGTGTTTGTAATTGCTCCTCTCACTATCTCAACCCCTAGATATATCCCAGCTATATCTCTGACTATTCCTCTTATACCCATATTATTCCTTCATACTACAAATTTCTTTCTGACAGCTACAATTTCCTTTACAGGCCAAATATTCTGGTGATGAACAAGTTTCTATGCTACACTGACAAATTCCTTTACAACCACAGATTGGAGCTTTAGTTGCAAGTGGACAATTGGTTGAACCAGGGTCGCAAGTACCATGAACGATTAAATTGTAAATTCCATTTGTAGAATATCCTAGGCTTGCAAAGAAAATTATAACAAATATCCAAGAAAGTACAATAAAGTTTTTATAGACAAATTTTGCAACAACTGGAATCTTCATCAGCTTTGCAGTTAACCTTGCTCTTATTCTTTCATCCAGTTTAGTGCTGCAGGGACGAAAAGTAACCATTCTAAATGTGCATTCAAAAGCTTCGGCAGCAAGACGCCTATACCGTAGAGAGCCAATTCCTAGTATGGAAAAAATTACAAGTGCTATGATACAGATTACCATTAAATTACCTCAGGGTTTTTACAATATTATTTAATTTTTCCAAGAAAATCTTTATCTCCTCTTTTGTGTTGTAGAAATAGAGCGAAGCCCTTACAGATCCTTTTGGTTCGTTAATAAATTTGTGGAAAGGATATACACAGTGCATTCCAGATCTGACAGCTATATTTTCATTGTCCAAAAGCATAGCTATATCATGTGGATTGATATCTTTTACTGTAAATGAAGCTAAAGCGTTTTTCTTTTTCCAGTCCTTGGGTCCAATTAAAGATACATCAGATATACTCAGTAAACCCTCAATCAAATCCTTAGCAAGTTCCATTTCATATTTTTCTATATTTCCTATCCCAATTTTTTTCAAATAATCTACAGCAGCACCGAGACCAATTCCCCCAGCATAGTTTTGAATACCGCCCTCTAGCCTATGTGGAATTTTATCAAACTTATGAGACTTCATATCAGCATCTACTATAGTTTCCCCTCCTACTATGAATGGCAACATCTCTTCTAACAATTCTTTTTTACCGTAAAGACAGCCGATACCAGTGGGTCCGCACATTTTATGCCCAGAGAAAGCTAGGAAATCTAAATCAAGTTTTTTTACATCTACAGGTAAATGAGGAACTGCCTGCGCTCCATCTGCTAAAATTAAAGCTCCATTATCATGAGCAATTTTTGCAATCTCTTTTATTGGAGCCACAGTACCAGTAACATTTGATGCAAAAATTACTGAAACGAGTTTTGTTCTATTGTCAATCTTATTTTCAAAATCTTCTATGTTTAATTCTCCTTCTTCACTACACAAAACAAAATCCAAATCTATTATATCTTTACTAGCTAGAATCTGCCATGGGAGCAAGCCTGAGCTATGCTCAAGATTTGTTATCAGTACCTTATCTCCATTTTTGAAATCAAAACCTTTAGCAACTAGATTTATTGCTTCTGTTGCATTTTTTGTCCAAACAATTTCTTCCTGTTTAGCGTTAACAAATTTTGCAACTTTTCCTCTTGCTTCCTCAAATTTTTCAGTAGTTTTTTTTGATAGTTTATGAACAGATCTACCAGCACAGCCTGTGTATTCAGTATAATATTCGACTACAGTATCAATTACTTCTCTAGGCTTAAATGTGGTGCAAGCATTGTCAAAGTAAATGATCGGCTTACCGTTAAATTTTTTCTTTAGAATTGGAAAATCCTCTCTAATTTTTTCTATATTCATCTCGATACCTAATATAGTTTTTAACCATAATATTTAAAATAGACATTTTAATGTGGTGAAAAATGAACACTCTAGCCTATATCTTAGGTTCAACCATTTTGGTTAGTTTATTATCTTTAGTCTGTATTTTTCTTCTATTTTTAAAAAAGAAGCTGGAAAGTTTATTGCTGGTTCTTGTTAGTTTTGCTGTAGGAGGATTGCTGGGTGGTGCATTCCTTCATTTATTACCAGAATCTATTTCTATCGGTGTATCTGCTTTCATGTATGCCATCTATGGAATAATTTTATTTTTCATCTTAGAAAGGTTTCTTTATTGGCACCATTGTCATAAGAGCAAATGTAAGGTGCATACATTTACATACTTAAATCTAGTCGGTGATGGCATCCATAATTTTATTGATGGGATGATTATAGCAGCCGGTTTTATCACATCCATACCTTTGGGTATAGCTAGCACTTTAGCAATTGTTTTTCATGAGATTCCACAAGAAATTGGGGATTTTGCTATACTGATTTATGGGGGGGTTAGGAGGTTAAAAGCTCTATTATATAATTTTCTTACTGCACTTACAGCAGTCGTTGGTGCATTATTTACATACTTTTTTGCTACAAGTTTTGAAAATTTAACAGCTTTCTTACTGCCTTTTGCTGCTGGTGGATTTATTTACATAGCTATGTCTGACTTGATGCCAGAATTGCAGAAAGAAAAGGATTTATCTAAATCCTCAATCCAGTTTATATCCCTATTAATGGGAATAGGAGTTATGCTAATTTTAAAGTTTGTGTTTAGCTAGAAACTGCTATTCAATTTGCTTAATCAAATCTTGAACTTCGTTACAAACGCTACTTGGCTTATTTTCAGTTAACTTGCATATCAGAGCTGTTAGAACCTTAGTCTCCTGTTCCTGGCCAATTGACTCGCCAGATCCAACCCTATAGTATTTACAACCTAAAACAAGTGTTGGTATACCCCCTGAACTGTATTTGCTAAATATTTCACCATCTTTTTCTGTATCAATATTATCATGGTAGGAAATGTAGCTCTCGAACTTACTTGTCACGTTGTTAATTATCGGATGTTCCCACCTGCAATGTGGACATGTATTAGTTCCGAATAAATAAATAATTGGTTTATTATCCTCTTTACAAACTCCATCCTTACTTACTAAAAAATTACCAATAGTTTGTTGCTCTTGCTCTATATTTTCCGAAGTATCGTAGGCTGATAAGAATAGATATCCACCGTCTTTTGTTATATAAATTGAGATTTGTTGACCTTGATAAGATGTGACAACTTCATATACGCTACCTAAATCTTTTGTTGATACCATAGAAGCATTAGTTCCTGGTTGAACTAAGTTATTGTTTATATAGTCTATGGCTTTTTTTCCTGCTTCTTCAGCCGATAGCGTTCCTGTCGCTTTACCTGTTACACCCCAGCCTCGAAGTAGAGATAAAACTAGAGCTATTGTCAAAACCAAAGAAATCAGTATCCAGACATTTATCTTTGGTATCCTTACTGTAATTTTTCCTTCTTTTTTTTCCTCTTCCATT
>Ga0315312_1001227_pt1 | contig 21055 bp, 12 predicted proteins | sample TDP7_MG_FD_203629 | JGI IMG/M metagenome (GOLD analysis project Ga0315312, IMG submission 203629) | Freshwater sediment microbial communities from Lake Towuti, South Sulawesi, Indonesia - TDP7 | ecosystem: Environmental > Aquatic > Freshwater > Lake > Sediment | place: Indonesia: South Sulawesi... | reverse complement strand
GGATTGTGTAGATTCTCGCAAACTCGGCACCCATGCGGGCATCAATCAATAATGATATCTTCCGGTTGAGTTTGGCTCTCTTCCACACATTCTGTCGGCAGGTCATGTTGTCAACGGTAACAATCACCACGCCTTCCAGGCACTGGCCTGCGTATCGACGGTTTATCTGCTTAATCCGGACTTCAGCTAATTCATAAACTAACTCTGCCAGGGCATCGACTTTTGGCTTGCCTATCATAGAGGGTTTGCAAAGCTGGTTGGGAACATTCAAATCCTCAAGAGTATCTGAATCCCACACCGTTATGTCTGAGCAGCCCATCTTGGCTAAGGTTACAACTGTTGCTGAACCTATGGCGCCCGCCCCTATAACTGTTATGGGAAAGCTCAGTTTTTCAGGAGCAACTATATCGAACTGCCTTAAGAACCTGTTTTCGTTACTATTCATTTGAACCCCTTTCACATATAGGTTTGACTAAAACATGAAATCTTCGTTGTCGATATTCGGCCAGCTCTCTGAATCCGCCAGCGGACATTCGCCTTCGGCATGCACATAGCCGCAGTAACCGCAGTATGTAGGTGGCGAATACGCGGTTGGTCTTTTATCATGCTCCTGTTTTCGTTCGTTATCTTCTGTTTCAAAGGAAAAAGCCTTTTCCGAAACCATCTGCCCTACCTGTTCTGCGTATAAGTCCAGGTTCAGACTTTCCTTCGACATCTGATAGAAGACAGGGACGTTGTCGAGGGTAATCGGCACTGGGGCAGCAATGTCTATCCTGCAGCGGATTGCAAAGTTACTGCCGACGACGATACTTATCAGATAATCGTTTACCAGGAGCTGGCACGTAGAATCATCGACCTTTGACCAAAAGGCCTCCATGTTTGGATGACTATGCGCCCAGCACTTGATGCGTTTAGCTTCCTCGGTATTACCTTCTGTTATTAGCTGTTCTACAAGCTCTGCGACGGCATCCTGGTCAAGCTCCGTACTTGCGGAAGAGCCAGATTGTTTGAGCAGGTAGAATCTGTCTATGAAGAATCTGTTTCCTTCACGATGGATAGAGCCTAAACAGCTAATCTCTTTTGAGGTTGAATACGCCCAGCCGAATAGCTGCTCAAAGGCGTCTTTGGTGAGAACGACGGCCAAATCCTGGGCAACAGAAACAGTAAGCCTCTCGCGGTTAGGTAAGGAAAGACCGATAGGCCAATCGGGGATTTTATTGATTTTGTCTTTAGGCTTTTCTTGTGTTTTCTCTTTTGTTTTGTCTTTATCTTGTGTTTGCATTTTTTGCCACCTCTTTCAAATTCTGTAATTTCTTGAAGTAAGGACATTCATCGCAGCATTCTTCGAACTCGCAACTTTCGTCACAAGGTTTGTTCAGTTGCCACTGCTCGTTATATTGGCAATTCAGATAACAATGCTCGGTATCTTTGTCTCCGCAATCGTCACAAGGAAGGAGCCTTTCAAAATCTTCGTTGTGGCTGCACTCGGTATAACAATAATCTCTCCGATATTCGTAACAATCGCTGCACTCATACTGACCCTCATTTTCGCTGCATTCAAAAACGCAATAAGGACTACAGGACTCACCACAGTTTTCACAGGGATTTTCATCTTCATCATCATAGTATTGGCCTGTTGGGTCGAAGTGACTGATTCTCTCGTAGGGGCCATCAGGATTATATCCACACAGAAACTCGTACAATACCTGCAGTGCCTCAGCTATACGCATAGAGCCGAGCATCTTCGGTATGTCTGCTGCGATGTTGCCCAGACAGGGCCGGCCATCAGTGCCTACATGGGGATGCGGATTGTCAGAATCTGGATGCTCATCAAGTGCTTCGATTGTGATTTCACCTTTAGGGTCTATGTTAATATCGTATCTGCCTAAGGGAAACTGCCAGCCATCGTACTTAATCGTAATCGGCATCGTGGTAGCAGTTATCGAGCCATCGTCAGAAGTTTCTATGTGGCTGTACTGGCCGGACGCCTGCAACTCAATCAACGAATGGGCCTGTTTGCGAAATAGTCTTGGTCTGCGGATTCGCTCCAGCTTTTTTAGATACTTAAGCTCTCTCTGGATAACCGGCTTTCTTTGTTCAAAATCTAAGATGGTGTAATAGGCCTGGTCAGCTTTGTGCTGGCTGTCTCTCAGTTCCTCCTCACGCTCGTTAATTCGTCTTCGAACACCTCTAACAAAGGCATCACAAAACTGTTGAGATAGTTTCTCACGCTGCTCAAGGAGCTTTTCTGTCATGCTAAAATCAAGCAGGTCAATTGCTCGCTCGATTACGTAGGCAAGTAAAGCCGTTCCTTCCTTGTTATCAGCGGCGGTAAGCTCAATCGGTACGATGATCCTGTTATGGTCTACATAGGCCAGAGTTAGAAAATCATCATCTAAAATCCGCTTTTCTTCTGGAACGTCAATACCGATATCATGCGTTACCTGCTTCTCGGATAATACGTATGTCTTGCCGGCGAGCCTGACCGTATCGGTTTTGCCTGCCTTCCATAAGCCCGCTACCGAGGTCGCTATTCTAACGCTAATAGAATTTTCGCAGTAGCCTTCATCTTCCGTGTACCAGCGGAAAGTTACCGGCTTATTAGTCTTGTACGCCAGAAACGTGAGTATGCTTTGAATCTCCATCTCTGGAATCGCCATATTCGGCCAGGTATGTATTGTTATCGAGGGTATAGTCTTTGATTCATTCATTGTTCTAAGCCTCCAAAATAAAAACAAGGGCCGGCAGAAACTAAACCTCTCGGCCCTTGTTAGAGTTAAGAAACTTCGGGAACTGTTTAAGCAGTTCCGCCTTCAACCTTCGGGATGATAAGGATTGTTGAGCCAGCGGTTACCGACGTATCAAGCGTTGCCGATGAGCCATTGACGCGGAGGTTGCCCAGAGCCTGGATACTGCCGTAGACATCCTCAGCCGCCTCGAGCAGCGAGCCTTCCCTGCCGATAACCTTGCCGCTATCCGGATGTGAGAACACGTCCCGAACGGTTCCATTTTCCTGAACTTCAATGGTTACAGGCTGACCTGTTAGTCTAAAGATTTCGACCTTCATCTTTTCGTCCTTTCAATTTTATCCGCCTGCGGCGGATTGACTGGTTAATACTTTCTGGATTAACGTTTACGAACACACAGACTTGCTATACCGGCGGGCTGCGCGCATAATGTCCCATCTTTTGCATGACGTTTCCTTTCGCTCAGAAATGGATAAGAAGTAGGCTTGTTAAAGAACGGTGGGAATAATTAGATATGGCAGTTATGTGTGAGGAACATCGATAAAGACGTCTGTCAAAGTGAATTCCTCGATAATTTCACTGCCGCACCTTTTGCAGAGATAACGAACGTGTATAGCCTCAACATCTAAAAAGTCCCTGCTTTTGAATTCCCTTTCCTCGAAACCGGCGCTGCATTTCGGACAGCTATCGTTCACTGCCGGTGCAGCCTTAAGGGCATCTTTTAATATCCGAATTTCTTCTGCGAATTGCCGGGACTGCTCGCCGCCAACATCCAGGCAGTCCAAAACTTGCTGGCAAGCCCGATGCAACTTTGTGTTAAGCGGCCTGATTATCATCAATTCATTTTCCACAAATTTCCGTGCAGCAACCTCGGTTTTGAACTTGCCTGCCTCGTATGGTTCGCCTATGTTCAAATAATGCTCTTTCTTTTCGTCAATCTCTTCAATCTGAATCCAGACCTTGTAAATTTTCATTTTACTCTCCTTTCCGTTTTATGCTTCACATACAAACTCCAGCTTCTCGCGCTGCCTGGCCTGTGCTATCTCGTTTTTCATCGCTTCCTGCTGGGATTGCGATAACTCCCGCCTGCTTCCGTCGGCTGCCGTCGTCCACCTGTCACGAATGTACTCCTCTTCGCTGCCTTCGATATCTACACCGCACAGCCATTGCCTGGCATGCTCTACCTTTTTCAACCTCGGCGGCACTCTTAGGTAGTAAAGCTGCCCCGTCGATGGGCACTTTAACACAACTATGGCTATCTGCTCGTCAAGCCCGTTCCTTACTCTCATCTGCTCCAGGGAGTCGTTATCCAGCGTAAATATCTTCTTTACCTCGGCCTTCAATAGCTGATTTTCTCCATCTACGTCACAGGCCACAAATGGCATCTTCTTGAGCAACCTCTCCGGCCCGATCTTTTTCATCAGGGCTGCCCTTAGCTGCATATTCTCTGTCTTTAAGACCTCGCGTGGGTCCAGCTCATCAGGTGTTGCATAGAAAACCTGCTTACTTACAGCTACTCCCATCATAAAGTAGTGCTCGGCTTCGCCCTGCCGCCATACCCCTACCCGCTGGTGGTTCTCAATCTTACCGTAGCCATGCTCCCTTCCTTGTCCGTCATAAAGTTTAATCTCATAGTCAGACTCGTTGCTCCACGTATTTCCTTCGTCGGCAATATCGCCCAACGTGGACTGGACCTTTTGCAATAGGGCCTGTGTTCTCTTCCATGGCCGCCTGACCTTTGCCGTTACTTCCATCCACAGCTTCCCGTCCGGTCGATATACCTGGAAGCTTTTCCTGTAGGGCGTCCATACATAAGCTTCCCGTCCATTGTCGTATACGAACTCTTCCCGCACGAACCTTGCTCGCCTGCTCATCTGACGGAGCGTGCCTTTATGTTTGCTTATTCCCAGTCCCGCCACCTCGTAGAATGCTCCTTCGGACGGCAGGTTACTATAGGTATCATATTTCTGGGTGGTCCTTACGACATCTTGCTTTACCCCGTTGAATCCGTTCCAGGCCTTGGTAGTCACAATCCTATCGCGCTTATCCCAGGAAGGGTGCTCAATGTCCTCTACCTCTACTATTTGTCCGTCTTTTATGCTTAACGTAGTCTCCGACTCCATTCCGCCTCGCTGTATTCGCACGTGTCCATCCTTGATTTCAAACCGTCTGTTCCTGCCCCATCCGGCTCTAATCGTTAATAGTTCCATAGTATTTACCTCCCGTTATAATATGCCTCTCCCTCCGCTCATGGTCAGTCAATAACTCTTCTGGCCATGGTCTCATCGTACTCTCGTTGTGAATATGCTACGTAACTTCCTTCCGGTATCCGCAACGAATTGTGTTCGGGATGCTTCAGGGTCGCTGCCTTTGCTATCTTCAACAGTATCACCGGCCCGGCTATGGTTCCTATTCCCAGCGCCCTCAGCAGGCTTCTTCTGGATACATAGCCTGAAGTGCTTGTGCTCCGTGCCATTGTGTTGCTCTCTGTTAAAATCGTCGCATCGACCTGGCCTCCCGCAAGCTCGTGCTTATGACCGGTGATTTCTCCCTCGGCTATCACTCGAGGATTGTTCATTTTCTGGCCTGCCTGCTCATACAGGGCTTTCCACTGACCTTCGAGGCCCTTCGGTACCGGTATCAGTACCATCTCGCCGTGTCTGTACGCTTTCATAGTAAGCTCCTTTCAAATTTCAAAACTTGTCCGCCTCTGGCGGAATGTGCGCAAAAAATTGCCTCCCGCACTGTGCAAGAGGCTGTCCTAAAAAACAATCTCGCGACTAAAACTTTCATACAATCATACGCGTCACCTCACTTTCTTGTCGGTATCCCTTTGGTCAAATCTCCAGATGCGAATCCGCTCGTACTGCTTTGCATCTCCGAGGATATTCTCTATCGCAGCATCTACATCATCTTCACCAAGCAAATGAAAAAGAACCTGCAACTTGCTTTGTGTGAGGCGAGCTGTTTTGGCCAGAAAGTAATCGAAATCGTGCAATTCTTCATCAAACCTTAACGGATTTTCGTCCCTGTCGATGGTCGCAATTTCGAGTAGGAGATTGCGCACGAAGAACTTAAGCTCTTTCTCGCCGGATTTGATAGAAAAGGCCAATTCAAGGCCGCGACCTTCCTCCTCGACCTGCCAACCGAAAGACTGAAAGATTGTTCTTACAACATCAAGAACTACAGGTGACACCAATGCAAGAAAATGTGTTATCTCCGAAATTTCTTTTTGATTTTGCATTCTGTAACTCCTTTCAATGAGAAAAAATTTGTATTTGCGAATTGACATCAATAATCCTCCGGCAATAAACAAGTCACATAGCTAACATCATCAATAAACCATAACTTTTCACCATCGACCTCGAAGACCTGCAGGTAATCTAATCCGCCTTTTCGCTCAACTTCTTTTTGAAGCACGGTGTAAGCGGCAAATATCACAGGTTCTCCGAATTTTTCTATAGCGTTACGGGTCGATACAAAATTTCCGCTAAACTGGTAAGTGCCTTCTTGTTCCTGTGGCAACAGTCTTAACGTCTTTTTGTGAGTTGGCTGTTTAAGTGGTGCAATCATAATTCGTACCTCCAAGTAAAGAATTAATGTTTTTCGGATTTAACTTTCCAAATACAGGTAGGTGTGCAAGCTCATTAAGAGGATATTTCAGGGTCTTCTGCTTGTTCCGGCTGTTTATGCTCCATCAGGTATTCAAATGCCTTCTGAAGCGCTAATATCGCTTTAGGAAGGTCATTTACGCTAAGGCTGTTGGTTCCATTCCATTGGCCGGTTTTATCTCTGTATCTAACTTCAATAACTACCTTTGGCAGTGGTATCGCTCGGCCATTTTTTTGAATGACGTTTCTAAATACAGATGCTCTTACAGCTCCAACCTTAAAAACTTGTTCTGGTTTTGACATTTTCCGCTTATTCCTTATCGATTGGATATTACCAATCAGTACGATCGTACTAAGCGATAGGGGTTTATAAATCTTTTGGCTGATGCTGATGAATTCAAGGCCAAGAGAAGGCGCTAAATAAGCGACCTTTTTAGGGAGCGATTTATGAGCAGACTTTCTCTACGGCCGCTGATTAAACAACCAGCATCAGCAGCAAAATACCGTCGGGAGAGTTAAGTAGCGGTGAAAATAAAAAGTAGGTGAAGAGAAGTGAGAACAAGAAGATTGTTAGAAATGAGAAAAATGAATTTTATGCAGCATTAGCTAAGAAGAAAACCTTCTGTATTTTTGTCCTTTGCCTGGAATTTGTGTTTTCCGAGGCGGAAAAGGCTGAATTTAGAGGTCTGGCAAAATTAAGTTTTCAAAACCAGCTTATTTCCTGAGCAAGCTTTTTAAGATTTGATAAAGCTTTTGTCAGATTCGAGCGGTTTTTGAACCTTTAATCTTTGTAACCTTCAACATCTATTAAGACTTTGAAGTATTTAAGCTTTTCGGTCCTCAGATTCTGAGCACAAGATTTATAAACTAGCGAGATTTCACATTTGGAAAAGATGGAAATCCAAACAATTCCTATGAATCTGAAAAAGAAGCCATCGAAGAAATACGAACGTTTCGGAGAAATCATAAGGCATTTTTCCGTCGAAGAGCTGAGCCAGCTTTTCGACAGCATTGACAATTACACGCACAAGCTGATGTTTGAGGTAATTTATGAGCTTGGATGCCGTGTGGGTGAATTTGTAAGAATTCAGGTAAAGCATGTAAATTTCAATCGAAGCACTGTTTTCTTTCCTGCAGAAAACACCAAGACAAAACATGCCAGAATCAGTTATTTGCCGAAAGGCCTGACCAACGAAATAAAAAGCATGCTCAAGCAGAAGGGATTGATGAATAAGCGAGGGGACAGGGTAAAAATGCCTGAAGCATACCTATTTCACCCCGGAAGACATTGGAATAAGCCATATACAGAAAATCGTATCAGGCAGATATTTCAAACTTATGTCAATGGGGCCGGCTTACAGCAGGTTTATGGCAAAGACAGTTTAGGTAGGAATTTAAAGATGTTTACTGTCCACAGTTTGAGGCACAGCCATATTTTTTCCTACGTTGTTGACAAAGGTGTGCCCTTGCCTATCGTCCAGAAACAGGTGGGGCATGCCAGTTTAAAGACAACTTCTGTTTATTTGCAGCCTTCGACTGAGAAGATGGCACAAGCATATAAACAGGCACGTTTTAATGTAGAGGCTGACTAATACCTCAAGACAACTTCTTTCTACTTATTAATTTTATCAACCGAAAAAATGACTGAAGCATATGATAGAGTAAACCCACCAAAAAACCTGCAAAAACACGAGCAGTTTGAGCCTGAATAATAGCAATTTTTTGGGCTTATCTACCCTCGATTTTGGCCAAAAAACGCCGATTTTGCGCGCACGTATTCAATGTCTGAAGGAAAGGAAATCTGGCTGTTCTGTAACTTTTTGTGAAATAGGCTCTTACACTCTGTATAATTTGAACACGATCATTCATGTCTCCATTTTGACACCGTTTTGCCTGAATCTAAGTCCATTTTTCGCTTGATTCGCACCCCCATAATTACGATAGACTAAATATTATGAGAAAGGTTTGGACTTATAAAAGAAACCACATCAAGGGCTGGTGGGTCGGCTGGTATGAAAGCGGCAAACGAAAGGCAAAGGCTTTGCCGACGAAAGCTCTTGCCGAACATTATCGCCAGATAAAATACACTCAATTGAATTCCGATGTCTTTACTGGGACCGTCACCGCCGATTGGCAGCAGATGGTTGAAGAGTATAGGCACGACAAACAAGTGGCCGGTATTGTCGAGGATTCACTTTATGAAGTGGCTCTTACGTTGCGTCACTTTGAACGTTTGGTTGGAAGGTGCAATTCAAAACAGATTATGCAAAACACTATTGACAAGTTCATACTCGAGAGAGGCCAGGAAGTAAAACGTTCGACGCTTAACAAGGACATAAGGAACCTAAAAGCGTTTATCAACTGGTGTAGGGAAAACAGGTACCTGAACGGAGAAATCAAGGTCAAGCTCCTCAAAGAAGACGAGAGGCCTGTGAAATCCCTGACTAACGCTCAGATAAAGAAGTTACTATCGGCTTCCAAACCATATCAAACATTGAAGATGAGAATTCTGTTGGCTTTGGGCACAGGCCTCAGGCGCGGCGACATTGAATCACTGAGAGTCTCTGACATTGACTTTGAAAACGGCTACGTTACCACAAGGAGCAAGAAGACCAGAAAGAGTATGGGCTCACGGCCTGTGTCGGTTCCGGTTATGGCAGAGCTTAAGAAATATGTTTCGGGATTAGATCCTGAACAAGAAAAACTTTTCAGTCGTCGTTTTAACCAACACAGATGGGACAAGATACGTCAGAAGCTCGGGTTAGGTGATTTCAAATTTCACGATTTACGGAGGACCTTTGGTTCTATTCTTGCTCAGAATGGGATTTCTACGGCTGTCACACAGAAGTTATTATACCAATTCAACTAAATAAATGCGCTTTTTGGTAGACTACCAATCACTGTGTCATGCCTGCGAAAGCAGGCATCCAGTACATATAAACCTATGGATTCCCGCTTTCGCGGGAATGACAGGGCGCAAGAATTAACTCCAATTGGTATTAGAGCATTCTTCACCGGATCTGACAAATAAGGTTTATATGAATGTTGATCCTGTCTTGCGTCATGCGGTAGAACAAATACCAGTAAGTGACTGGTTGTAATGATAGATTGATGCTGAACACGCTATCACATTTTTTCAACTCCCCCCGTGGCTGTTATACATGCCGATTACCATACGAAACTACTGGATCGTTATGCTCCCCCCATCTATGAGTTGCTCAGTGGTCTTAGTGCCGGACCAGCAACTGGAGAACAGCAGTTGGTTGCCGCGCCAGAGTGTGACGCCCATCGATCGGCTCACGGGTGTTTTCACCGAGGTCAAGGTTATCACTATAGACAGGTTGTTGGCTATGGTGATTGGGTTCTTGCGATTTGTAATATCGAATAGCGTAACCCTGAAGATCACTGTGGCTATGGCCGTGGACTTATCCGAACTGACTGCCAGAGATTCGACGTAGTCGCTCCTGATCTCATACACACGACTGGCGCTGCGGATCATCATCCTCAGGTTCCCCTGGAGACTGTCTTTTTGTTTGTTGTACTTCGCCTGGAATACGAAGTCCGTGCGCAGATCCGCATCGCCTGCATAGAGCCCAGCTGAATTCCTGTTGATCAACCACCCATCACCCGTGACCTCGTTTGTGGTTACCACCTTGGAGACGGTAACGATTGTATTGTCGGCAGGGCTATTGCGAGTATAGAACCCCTCAACGATGATCCCGACCGTGAACGTCATGGACGCACTGTCCCCAAAATCCACCTGCCAATCATACTTAGCCACGCCGGTCCAGCCGTCACCACTTGCCAGGAGTTCCACTGGAACACCTTCTGCAATGACAGCTCCGGTACCACGGTCAATGAATGACACTGTAGCTCTGGTGATGTTCCCAGCTTGGGGATCAGATGTCAGATCAATCCCTGTGATATCTTGGACCACGGCCCGCAGTTCCACGATAGCAACCCTGTCCTTGGTCGATCTGGTGGACACAGCCTGCGGCCCAGAGTAGGTGACGGCCGCATCCTCTTTGGTCACTACGAAAGTGGTATCTGCTGACGACGACCCACCCTCCTCATCACTGACCGTCACGCGAATGATATACGTACGGGGTGCGAGGTCAGCAATGCCGGTCAGTGTCCAGATGCCTGTGCCTGCCTGATCAGGGCTGCCGGAGAGGACAAGGCCTCCTGGGATTGACAGGGCATCCGGCAGGCCGGGAAGGAATGTCGCACCGCCATCGGTGCTGTAAGACATCGATGGGTTCATCTCGTCAGCCAGAATATCGGTTGCTGTAATCCTAATCTCATCGATTGGATCACTGTATTGGACATCTTGTGTGGTGATGCTCACTTGTACGTCAGGAGCCACATTAGTCACGTTGATTTCAGCAGTATCGGTATTACTTTCACCGTAGCTGTCGGTGACTTTCAAACCGACGGTCACGGATGTGGGACCATCCAGTAGAGCGGCAGAAAAGATGGGATTGATACCAGTGGCATCATCGTACTGGCCGTCGCCGTCGAAATCCCACTCGTAGGTTAAGACATCACCCGGCAAGTCAGGATCCGTCGTACCTGAGGCATCAAGTAGGATCGAACCGCCTTCGGTTACATAATATGGCCCGCCCGCATCGGCTATTGGTGGTCGATTGAGCAAGATAGTGATTGTGCTATCGGGAATTCCGGGCGCACTTTCTCTATGGCCAACATTATCGGTAGCGATACTATAGAATGCGTAAGTGTGCTGGTCTTCGCCTACGAAAGTGGTTGATGTCTCGGTCGTGTCGTCCAGCCACAACGTGAATAGACCGCCATTGTCGGAGACGTAGATATCATAGCAATGAATCCCGCTTCCACCCTCTTCGTCCAGACCTGTCCATGAGACAGGCACCAAGATTTCGTTGACAACACCTGGTAGAGGTTGTACCTGGCTGGTCGGAAGGCCTGCGTCGATAGTATTCAGGACCAAAGGAGTATCGATCGGATCATTCCAATCGAAAACAATGCTTGCTCTATTCGTGATCTCCGTACCAGAAGCAAGGCCAGCCTTTGGCCTTACTATGTAGCTGATATGTCCTTCCCCTCGGCCTGTAGCGTCATTGGGGTATAGAATACCGAGCATGATGTCCTCAGGCAGCCAGCCGGTGTTAGGATCAAGTCCTATCATATTGAAGGTCAGCTCACGCGAGTTAATATCCAGAGAAACATCTATCTGGATAAAAAGCTCAGCTTGGCTGATAAACTCATTGTCGATGACGAGATTCATAGTTGTTTCATAATGATTCAGACCCGACGGTACGACGATGAATTGATTTGCAAAGGCGATCTCGGTCAGCTCGAATGTGCTCAGGTCCAGGTCCTCATCCAACGTGTCCATGACCCTCACAATATGAGCAGGGGCTGTTGCGTCCGCCTCATTCTCGAAGTGGATCGTGTATGGCAACAGACTGTCAACCGGCAGGAAATGAGCGTCTGCGTAGCCACTTGGCGCAAGCTTACTGTTGGGATCCCAGATTCTTGCAACACTCCCCGTGACAGTGGTGATCGGCGTGCTGTGTGGGGAAGGCATCGGACCTGGATTCTGAGACCAGCCGCAGAACCAGCCTTTCCGAAGGAAACCAAGGGCGAATGGAATCCTGCTGGAAAGTGTATTTCCAAACCACGTGAAGATGGTGCCGGTGCCCCTCACCCCAACAATTAGGTCAGCGGTACTTCCAACCCTCCCTCCCGTTTCCTCGAAGAACAACTTGCCTATATCTCCTATCGGTCCGCCAGTTCCAGGAAAACTCTGGCCCCGAATAGCCGCGACAATATTCTGCAGTCCTGATATGACTTGATAGATGCCCCACCCGGTCGCAACAACAGCTGGGAACGCGAGAGTTCCCAAAGTACCGCCAGCCGCTACAATGGCTCCACCAATGCTGATACCGCCACCAATTGCCTGTACTATCCCGACCAGGAGTTGTCGCACCCTGCACAAACCGGCGGGGTCTGCGAAATCCAGCGGGCTATTGCCGGAGTACACATATTTGTTAACATCGCCATTAATGACCCAAAGGGGGTCAACTGATAGAAAACCTCCGTTGCGCGGCGAATAGTATCTTGCGCGCATGTAGTCCAACCCATAGGGTTCCTGCATGACACCATACTCGCCAACAAACTGGAACGTACTGGACAGGGCCTCACTGCTCTGCAGCAGCGTCCCAAACGGCGCGTAGGCATAAGCGTTCGCAACGGCACCAGCAGAAGTGACCAATTGTTGCACGTTGCCGATGGCATCGAACACATAGTAGGCCGATGCGCTGCCAGCGGTTCGAGACAGCAGGCCGAAACCACAATCATAGTTGGCAATTAGGTTGCCGGAGGCATCGTATTCACCGACGACATTGCCCAGGCCGATGGGGTCTATGACGTATTGGGTGGTCACACCGTTCTCGGTGGTGGTTACACGGTTGCCCAAGGCATCGTAAGTATAGTGCCACGTATCCGTGCCTCTACTCACTGCGATAAGGCGGTTTTCATCGTTGTACGCGTATGTCGTTGTGACATCAGGGCTAATCTCCTGGATAAGGTTGCCATCAGCATCGAAGACATATGTAGTATCGTCCACTTGTGTGTACTGGTTCAGGTTGTTAGTTGTATATTCCATAGTAACCCCATTCTCGATTGTTCGAATGCGATTGCCAAGGGCATCATACACATACATCAGGTCCTGATCAGGAATGTCTGGGTCGGTTGAATCTAGCACTGCATGGGTCAGTTGTCCCAGATTGTCGTACTCGTAGGTCCACAGGCCGTACGAGGTGTTCATTGAGGTACGTCTGCCTCGCGAGTCGTAAGTGTAATCGAATCGCGAAAGAACCGACACATCCGGGGCGTAATTGACCAAGTGCAGGAGTTGCCCGGAAGCATCATAATCATAGGTAGTGTACACGCCGTTACCAACGGTCTTGCGAGAGAGACGGCCCACGGCGTCGTACTCATGCAGAACAATCTGTGTTCCAGTTTCATCGATCATGCTCGACAATCGACCGACGACGTCATAGCGGTATTCGAGCCGATGACCAAGTTGGTCGAGACTCGATGCCCTCCGGCCTGCTGCGTCATAAGTGAATTCCAGCCACTGTCCGCCAGGATAATCGATCCGTGTAAGGTAGTCATTGGCATCATAAGTATAAATCGTTGTTCCTGTAGTGTCAGTAGCTAAGATGAGATTACCGCGGGCATCATAAGTGTAATCCACATATGATCCATCGGCATAGGTCTTCTGCGTGATTCTTCCATCTACGCCGTAAGTATAGCTAATAGGATTGCCACGGCGGTTAGTCCATGTAGTCGGATTACCCAGAGAATCATAACTCCAATATTCCTGGCTACCATCTGCGTAGGTTATGGATGTCAAGTTGCCTGAGGCATCATAGGAATACCGAGTGAGATTGCCGTTGGCATCTATGATCGATGCAAGGCGATTGAAGGATCCCGTGTAAGTAAAATGCATAATGTGGCGCATTGGGTCGGCCGACGCCACAACATTTCCGTGGTTATCATATGCATATTGCCACAGCCGTCCGGGTGGGTCGGTAACTCGCGCGAGATTGCCCTGCTTGTCGAAGGCCAGATACACCGCGTTGCCCAGAGCATCCTGGGTCTTGACGATCCGGCCCCAGTCGTCGAAGTAGAATTGGGCAGGGTTGCCCAAGTCGTCGGTAGCCGTGACCTTTCCAGTGGAATTATAAGTAAAGGCAACCCGCTCGGCTCCCCCGTCACGGTAGATTTCAGACAGGCGACCTTGTGGGTCATATACGAAATACTGATGGATCCCGCCTGGATAGATAATCTGAGTCAGAGCGTGCTCGCATGTGAGACCCAGGCCAATGCTGTAGGTGTATGACGTAATCCGCCCGTCGTAATCGCGGACTGACATGAGGTGCTCGCCAGATTCATCATACATGAATAGTGTTTCTCGGCCATCAGGATCAGTGATGTGATCAATCCGTCCAGAGGCATTGTAGGAGATTAAGAGAACCTGACCAGACGAATGCGTCAGGCTGGTGAGGAAATCGCCCGTATATCCACACATGATGCTGTTGCTGTTCGTGTCGCTTATGTAATCGAGCTTGCCGTCAGAACGAAAGACCAAGAACGTGCCATCTGGCTCTTGTAGCCTAAAGGCATCACCAACACGCGTGAGAGTCCCGTAGTCTCCCGTGGAAGCGATATAAGCTCCAGGATGTGCAGTATCAGGCTTGAAGATTCGAGGTGTACCAGTCATGTCGGTGATGGTCACAGCGCCGTCACTGGCGACGGTCAGTAAATACTGCCAGTTGTGCGTCCAGCCTCGACCCAAAGTCCCCAGCTCAAATCGGCGAGAGATAGGTTGAGCATAAGCCCGGGAGAACACGATGGGTAGACCAGGGGCTGTTACGACTGTATCTACATTTTGGGCCAAGTATGCAATCGGACTCAGTCCGTCGGCCTGACGAAATTCAAAGGCCAGCAGCTTCGTCATATCAGTAATCACAGAAGGCCGAGGTGGTGGTAGGACGAGGGGGTCGATGTTTACGTCGTCTACGGCCGTGTAAAGAATCCAATGCGTGTCATCCAAACAGCCCAAGCTGCCCAGGAAGTTGGCGTTCTCGGCAAGCATGGAGAGATAATCGCCCCAGGTATTGCCGACTTGCGCAGTGAAGTTCGCCCACACTGCATCCCAAGCATCCGGGCGCACATAGTCAGGTCGCATCTGGTCTTTGAGTGAAGCCCAGTCTATAGGAGTTGTGTCATCTGCAGTCAGACCTCCGCACTGAAACTCAACGCTGCCATCAGAGAAATCCCAAGGCTGTTTCAGACCGAGGTAATAGACAGGTATGCGTCCCGATTCCCCTGGCTGAAGTATGCCCGGAGTGGCCCCCGAACCTCTAATCATGAATTCTACCGTGTCGCTTGTACCTGGCGGGAACGTATCCGTCCAGACTTCGTTTCTGGCCAACAATGGATCAAGTGTCAGGATTGCATTGTCCGTACCGTGTAGCGTCAGCAAGGGCGCTGGCATAGAAGAATTACCGGTGTTTTTGTATTCGATCCATATTGTTGATAGCCAGAGGCGGCCTAAACCCTCTTCTGGAAGAACAACACGGACTTCCAGATTTGGAATTCCTGATAGAACCTCAAATGCATCTGCAATCTCGAAAGGAGAAACTCCTGGCGTGGAGACAATAAGGTCATAGACATCCGCAGGCCAGGTTGGAACATCGAGCACAGCTGTCATAGTCGCTGGAGAAATCAGCTGAGTCTCAGTCGGGGTCCATACACTTCCATCAGAGCCAACGAACTCAATCATCGTCATACTATCAAAACCTGCGCCTGTTAATGTTATTGTACAAGCCGATTCGACACCGTGATGGTCGGGACTTAAGCCCGTCACTACTAATCCGGGCAGGGAAGCTGTCAGAGTGTAGGCTGCAGGTTCACTTAATTGATCTCCATAAACCAGGACATAATACGTTCCGGCAAGTGTAACCGGAACGATTACCTGTTGCTTACCTCGGAAACTGGTAACTGACTGGTAATCATAAGTCAGGCGAGTTGGTATCTTCTCATAACTTACAAAGCACTTCAACATGTCGCCAGCATCCGGATTATCGAGTACAAGTAACAGATTCTGGCCAGTTTCAACATGGATGGCGTAGTAGTCAGTCCGGTCCATTGTTGTGAGTGTTCCCTCGATGGGTACACCATCGGTTAGCAGTTCATGGATATTCAGCGAGATTGGCCCGACCACCACAATATTGTTGCATTCGCTGGCAGCCTCCTTTTCTTGGTTGTAAAGATCGGCGCGGACAATAATGTAGTACTGGCCTGGGAGCGCCCCAGGGACTACCACTTCTGCCGACTGGTGATATACCTCCCCCTGGTCAAGCCCGCCGGTGTGTGTGACAGTGGCCAGACGAACGTCGTTGATGTCCCATTGGTCGTCCGTCGAGAAGTAAACGGCGTCCGTCCAGTCACCCAGCAAGGTAAGCCCGCTGTTGTTCGTACCATCCCATGAGACAGTAGCCTGCTCACCGGCCCACAATTCGGCCGGACTTACCGACACATTCGCAACCGTCAGATCTACATCGACCAGGTGGAACCACGCATCATAAGTGTCATCGGTTGCTTCACCCTGGATGCCGCTTCTGTTCTGATCCATCACATTACCTGCAAGATCCATAATGTCAGGACCGATTACTACATTATAAATACCTGCTATGCTTTGAGGTGAAAAGCTGACACGAAAAACATTATTTCCGATTTCGCTGACACCTGTAGCAGGTACAATTCCTCCTGGACTTGCAATGGACACATCCTTTACAGTGAACGTGCCGGAAATCATCTTCTCCGAGAACCAGACGTCAACGTGATCCACTGAACCGCCAACATCTCCTATGGGGCTATGGTTCACAATCCGTGGACCCGTCATATCAACGACAAACGCACCCTCATAGATGTCTTCGATCGGTTCGCCACCGACGCCATCTCCATCTTGGTCGAGGCCGTACCCAGCCAAGTTCAAAATATTTGGCCCCACTCTGACTCTGTAGGTCCCCGCCGTGAGTGCTTGAGCGAATGAGACACGATACGTAGCAGAACCAAGAGCCCCAATTCCTGACGTCTCAATGCTTGTCGCAGCCACAAGACCACTCGGACCCATGAGTAATATGTCTTCTGGCGTAAATCCTGACAGGTCAACTTCGCTATTGAAGATGATCAAGATATAGTTGTTCTCTTGGTTCACACGACCAAGCGGGTGTTGGCCACTCACATAGAAATTAAGCGGCGAACTAACACGCCACGGCATGTAGTCAACCCACGGGAGGGTAGGATTGTCAACATGATGAGTAATCTTACCTTCGATTTGGGCCTCATCTGTAGTCCCCCACCAATTATTTTCCATGTTAACCACAGCGGCTGCATCTCCGCTGACGGACACAGATCCTTGTGAAAAATCGTTATTATCAACCAACACACGGGCACTGCTATGTACCGACAGAATATTCAATGTACACCATCGCACTGTTCCCCCCGAACCGCTTAAGTAGTGCACCTCCGCATTGGAAACAAATGTAATATCTGTTAACTCCGCCTGAGCACCATCCTCCACCATAATCCGGCCTGGACCAGTCACCTGGCAACCAGACAGAACCAACTGACCGCCATTATGAACTACTATTTCCGTCCCTAGAAAACCGTAGTACCAGTGCCAATAACTGTTCGGCAACTCTATCGTCGCCCCGGTTGCCTCCAAACAACCGCCTATCAGAATGTCGTATTGACTGTATGCTCTAAGAGTTACTCCAGGAGATAACGTCAACGTCGCTCCGGCCCCTATAGTTAAAGAACCGCTCAGCTCGTACTGACCTAAAACCCCATCAATGATGGGCAACAGCTTTGAATTGTCCAGCGTCCCCTGGATATACACCCACGGATCAGAGGCAGCGTAACTGTTTCCCGCAATCCCACTGATATCTACATCCGGCTCGGTTATCCGAAGCGGCACACCATCGGTTAATGTGTTGCCGGTGGCCGTTAGCGTCGTCCCACCGGTTATAGTCATATACCCTATCGTGTTGCCCGTCAGCACAGGTGAACCACCCGATATGGTTACAGACCCTATCGTGCTATCAGTCACTGTCGCCGAAACCGGCAACCCCAGAGTGGCCAGCGTGCACCCAGCTACCGAGATTGCATCGCTATTGATATACAGACTCCAACTGCCGCTGCCATTGCTTACTGTTCCTGCTGATCCGCTTAGGTAGTGCACCTCCGCATTAGAAACAAATGTAATGTCTGTTAAGTCCGCCTGAGCACCGCCCTCTACCATGATTCGGCCAGGACCGGTCACCTGACAACCCGACAGAACCAACTGACCGCCATTATGAACTACTATTTCCGTCCCTAGAAAACCGTAGTACCAGTGCCAATAACTGTTCGGCAACTCTATCGTCGCCCCGGTTGCCTCCAAACAACCGCCTATCAGAATGTCGTATTGACTGTATGCTCTAAGAGTTACTCCAGGAGATAACGTCAACGTCGCTCCGGCCCCTATAGTTAAAGAACCGCTCAGCTCGTACTGACCTAAAACCCCATCAATGATGGGCAACAGCTTTGAATTGTCCAGCGTCCCCTGGATATACACCCACGGATCAGAGGCAGCGTAACTGTTTCCCGCAATCCCACTGATATCTACATCCGGCTCGGTTATCCGAAGCGGCACACCATCGGTTAATGTGTTGCCGGTGGCCGTTAGCGTCGTCCCACCGGTTATAGTCATATACCCTATCGTGTTGCCCGTCAGCACAGGTGAACCACCCGATATGGTTACAGACCCTATCGTGCTATCAGTCACTGTCGCCGAAACCGGCAACCCCAGAGTGGCCAGCGTGCACCCAGCTACCGAGATTGCATCGCTATTGATATACAGACTCCAACTGCCGCTGCCATTGCTTACTGTTCCTGCTGATCCGCTTAGGTAGTGCACCTCCGCATTAGAAACAAATGTAATGTCTGTTAAGTCCGCCTGAGCACCGCCCTCTACCATGATTCGGCCAGGACCGGTCACCTGACAACCCGACAGAACCAACTGACCGCCATTATGAACTACTATTTCCGTCCCTAGAAAACCGTAGTACCAGTGCCAATAACTGTTCGGCAACTCTATCGTCGCCCCCGTTGCCTCCAAACAACCGTCTATCAGAATGTCGTTTTGACTGTATGCTCTAAGAGTTACTCCAGGGGATAACGTCAACGTTGCACCAGCGTCAACGTAAAGAGCCCCATCCAGTACGTATGCTTCACTTGTGTTATCCCAGACAGTGTCCTCAGTAATGTGGCCGCTCACAGCCAGAGCCACTGAAGACAGCACGCTGGACGAATCTTTGTATTCGTGAGCATATCCGAGTAGATGTCCTGTCTCGTGAGCGATGGCATTCGCTAAATCAGTCGTGAGTGAATCGATCTCGCTGCGACCACTTACAATGGATTCACTGAATACGAAAGCCTTGTCGTAAGGATGCTGATTGCCAACGTCGACGTGCTCGGCCAATCCCACAAAAGAGCCATATTCGGAGAAAACAGAATCATCCCCACCAACAAAGACTGTTGAATACGAAGTACCAGAATCAGGCTTAGAGACCGTAAACTGTACCCCCATTCCGTCAAATTTCTGCTCAAGGGCAGACAATATCTGTGATATGATCTCCGACTCCTGGCCACCCAGACCAGCAGATTCGGCGGTAAATTCTGGAATATTGATACCTTCGATGACGACCGGACCATTGTAGGTAACATCCTGTTCGCCATCGAAGTCAAGGTAGATAATCTGACCATCAAAGTAATCGACGGTCGGGTCAACAAGATACAAACCTGGAAGACTTGGTGTTCCGCTTAGCTGTACCTCTATGTCATCCTCACTAAGATTTGCAGCGTCAACTTCCTGCCTTTCGCTTTCAAGACAGGTACTTGTTGTGTTGTCCAAGCCAATTTCACCAGATGGCGGCCCCCTGATCTCGATAGACAAGCTTTCATCAACGCTTATTTCTCCATCATTTACACAAATCGGTAGATAATCGTCTCCACTCATGACGACAAAACTATTCGTCTCTGGCTCTTCAAGTATTATGTCAACGACTTCTGTTGCTGCAACTTCATTCTCTATGTTTCCCTCCGAATTGCTCGAATCCAAAACTTGGTCCGGAGCCCTCATAGAAGCTACTTCAGGCCCGAAGGCAAAATCTTTGGGGTCGTCCTTGGCTGCTTCAGGAAGGTTATCAAACCGACTTAAAAACTCATCGATACCATTCTTCCCAGGTGCTATTTCAAGACCAAAAGCCTCATCTAATCCTTCAGGTGATGCTGCATTTTCACTATTGTTATCGCTCTCAAACAAAGTAATGCTCGGCTGATAAACATCGGCGTCACCTGTATCGGACGAATCTAGTTTTTGACAGTTCTCTTGTTCTGCAGATGGAAACTGCTCCTCAACCTGTTCGTTCGTTTCCAGCAGTTCCACATACTGGAGAGTCTGTTCCATGCCATTCAGAAGTGGGTCACAGAGCGGTTCAGGGGGTGCAATACTAAGTAGACCATCCCCCGAAAGTAGGATTCGCGGTTCGAGTACCTCTAAGACGGGAGGCTTGACCAGCTTAGAACTTGTTTTCCGAGATGACCTCCAATCTTTGATGTGCTTAAATATTCCCAATCCTCCACCTCACAGTCAACATCCACCTACTAATTCACTTCCCAATAAACAGAAAAGGGAATAAAAACATGCCTTCTCCTAAAAAACCATCTGATTCAATATCGTATTATTATACCGCATAAAGGAAAATTTATCAATTAACAAAACTACATATTTTTCCCGGGTTTTTTGCTAGAATGGGCGATATTTTCCCAAAAGAAGTCAAAAAAAACCTCTATACTCATCTGCAAAGTACATTACATCAATTAGTTCCGCTTTGGTTTAAGCTTTAAGGATATTGGACTGGAATATTGTACACTCCAAAAACTATAAAAGACCTGCAATATTCTGAGGAGAAACTATCATAGGGCGCCCAAAAACACCCACCAATGGGCGCGCCAAAACCACCCACTTTGAGATAGTTTTGATTTGTTATAAAGGCTTCTTAAATTCAAGCATTTCAGGATTTAAGGAGTCAAGGAATG
>Ga0315312_1001226_pt1 | contig 21057 bp, 28 predicted proteins | sample TDP7_MG_FD_203629 | JGI IMG/M metagenome (GOLD analysis project Ga0315312, IMG submission 203629) | Freshwater sediment microbial communities from Lake Towuti, South Sulawesi, Indonesia - TDP7 | ecosystem: Environmental > Aquatic > Freshwater > Lake > Sediment | place: Indonesia: South Sulawesi... | reverse complement strand
ATCGTCTTCGACCACATCGTCCCTCCATCATACCCCGACGCGGCCCTCAACCAACTGAGGATGAAGGAGTTCTGCCGAAAGTACAACATAATCTTCTACGAAGGCCAAGGAATCTGCCACACCCTGATGATCGAGAAGGGCTACGTCCAGCCATGGAACGTAATCATAGGAGGCGACTCCCACACTCCCGTCTACGGAGTGGCCGGGGCAGTGGGCCTAGGAATGGGTTCGACGGATGTGGCGGCATGCTGGAAGACAGGGCAGACGTGGCTGGAGATTCCTGAGTCCATCAAGGTTGAGGTGACAGGATGGTTGCCCAAAGGTGTGACCTCTAAGGATGTGGCCTTAGCCTACGTGAAGGAGCTGACGCTGAGCGGGGGGCAGGAGAAGGCCTTGGAGTTCTGCGGCGACACCTTGGCGAGGATGGACGTTTACGAAAGGATGCCCATAGGCATAATGGCCACGGAGTGCACCGCCGTCACCGAAGTCTTCCAAGACGAGGCGAAGAGGCTCGTCCCCGACAAAGGCGCTTCCTACTCCGATGAGGTGCGGGTGGAGGCCAATAGGCTGGAGCCTCTGGTCGCGTGCCCCCACAGCCCAGACAACGTGAAAGCCGTAAGAGAAGTGGCAGGGAAAGAGGTAAACCAAGTCTTCATCGGGAGCTGCACCAATGGAACGATCCACGACCTCAGAATAGCCTCACGTCTTCTTGAGGGAAGGACCGTGAACCGCTACGTTCGCACCATCATCGCCCCCGCCACGCTTGACATCTACCGCCAAGCCCTCAAGGAGGGGCTCATCGACATCCTCCAGACGAGCGGCGCCATGGTCTGTCTGCCTCCGGGCTGCGGCCCATGCCTCGGAAGACACTTGGGCGTCCTCGGGGAAGGGGACGTATGTGTCTCCACGAGCAACCGAAACTATCAGGGCAGGATGGGCAGCCCGAAGAGCGAGGTGTACCTCGCATCACCAGCCACGGCAGCTGCGACGGCTTTGACTGGTAGGATCACCGATCCAAGGAGGTACCTGTGATGGGTAGGGCTTGGGTCTTCGGGGACAACGTGAGCACCGACTACATAATCCCCGGGAGGTTCAACATAACCACCGACCCGAAGGAGCTGAGGAAGCACATCTTCAAGTACGTTCGCCCAGAGTTCGCGGAAGAGGTTAAGGTCGGAGACGTGGTAGTTGGAGGCAACAACTTCGGCTGCGGCTCAAGTAGGGAGCATGCGGCGATAGTCATCCGCGAGTGCGGCGTCTATCTGGTGGCTCAGTCCTATGGATGGATCTTCAGACGAAACTGCGTTAACCTAGGCGTTCTACCCCTACAGTCTACGGAGCCTGCAAAGGTTCGAGATGGAGATGAGGTGGAGCTAGAGCTAACCGATAGCCTTCTGAAGGACTTGGAGACCGGTGAGGCTTTCCAATTGAAGCCGGTTCCCAAGGTCGTCTTAGAAATATGCAAGACCGGAGGCCTAGTTGAGTACTTAAACAGACACAAGGGATACAACACATAGTTCACAGCACGTTGGAAGAGCTTATCTAGGTTCAGAAGACAGTGGTTCAGACGAGCTTCTTGATTCCCTTACAACTAGGTCACTTTGATAGCAACCAAATTCTAGCGGATATTCACCCACGGTGGGCGCCTATTAGGTGTCATTGGATCTTAAGACTATACTCAAGCGTAGGTTGAGAGCTCCCCGATGGCAAGTTGCCGAAGACGCCTCGACCAACGCCTTAAGAGAGGCGCTGAGGACCTATCCTCCTATGGAAGGAGGAGCCGCCAGAACCATCGTAGTCACGGGGACCCCGGGGGTTGGAAAGACCACTGTGGCCGAAGAGCTGGCAGCTCGTCTTTCTGCCAAACTTCTAAATGTGAGTGAACTCGTAAAGAGTGAGAACCTCGTAGCTGAAAAAGACGAAGGAAGGGGGACAGTCGTAGCAGACCTGAGGAAACTGAGGTCTCGCGTGAAGAAAATTTTGAGTGAGGTAAAGGATGACATCGTCGTCGAGGGGCACTATGCGTATGATGTTATCCCGAAAGGCTCTGCCCCCTATGTCTTCATCCTACGGCGAGACCCTGACGACCTTGAAGCCTTTCTAAAGGGTAGAGGCTACGATGAGAGGAAGGTCTCAGAGAACGTTGCGGCTGAGGTCTTAGATGTCTGCCTCATAAGCGCCATGAATCGCTTTGGAAGAAGTCGCCTGCATGAGATAGACGTTACCCACATGGATGCGGGGATGGTGGTGAAGGAGATCCTTGCGGTCCTGAAGGGTGAGAAGGCTATGGGATTGGGAAAGGTTGATTGGCTGGGAAAGCTGGAGCAGGACGGCAGACTCGAAAGGTTCCTATCCGAGATGATAAGAGTTGAGGGCGTAGAGTATGGACGCTCTACAGACGATAGCGAGACGTAGAAGCATACGAGCTTTTAAGAGTGCTCCGATACCCAGAGAAGTCCTTATCAGGATTCTTGAGGCAGCCCGCTCCGCTCCGAGCGCTGGAAATCGTCAGGCCAGGGACATAATCGTGGTTAGGGATAGAACAGTCAAGAGGGCCCTCGCCGAAGCCGCGCTAGACCAAGAGTACATCGAGGAAGCTCCAATAGACTTGGTCTTCTGCGTCAACCCTGAGAGGTCGGCGCGCCGATACGGGGATAGAGGCCGCAACCTCTACTGCATCCTCGACACAGCGGCCTCCGTCGAAAACGCCCTGCTGGCAGCCCACGCCCTCGGCCTCGGCGCCTGCTGGGTAGGAGCCTTCTACGATCACCAGGTCGCAAGAACTCTCGGTCTGCCACCAGATATGAGGCCGGTCGCCATAGTCCCGTTGGGCTACCCAGCGGAAGATCCCGAGCCAACTCCGAGGCTAAGATTCGAAGAATTCGTTCATATGGATCGCTACGGGCAGAGGTGGAAGGGAGGGGCTGAGACCTGAGAAGTTACGCTAAAGCCTCAGAACTTCCAACCTTCGAGGTGGGCGGAGTTAAGATCCCTCGCCTCATCCTAGGGAACCTTCCCTTCTTGGGAGAATCCTATCAGGGCCCTGAGAAGAACCTCGCTTATGCTCAGCGATTCTTGGAAGTCGAAACCACGATGAGACTCCTCAAGAAGGCCATCGCCCAGTACAATTTGACGACGGTCAGCGTCATGCCCTCTGGGATGAGCCCTCTCTCCAACCTCTTCTTCCAAGCACTCAAGGCAGCATCGAAGGAAACGGGAGTGGAACCCGGATTGGTTGCCTGCTTCATGATCCCTTTGAGGATCCGTTCGAGGCCTGTGGACGACTATAGGCGATGGGTCACCTACTACAGCATCGAGGCGACGAAGGATAGGGATGTGGCCGCGAAATACGTCAATGACCCGATACTCCTCTGTCGGGAGAGGTGGAAGGAGAGATTTCCCCAAGCCCTAGCCGATCTGCGCCCATATGGTCCAGAGGAGATACGTGACTTATCCTATGAGAAGGCTAAACTTGAAGAGGCCCTGCGACCCTTCAAGGAGTATATGGTTCTCTTGGTCGAACCTGGCTCCGAGACAGATTTCCTCGCCCTCACAGGGAGAACGGACCTACTGCAGGAAATCATAAACCATGCCCGAGATTACCTCGGGTGTCCAGCCGTGGTCGGGACCCACCATGCTGGGTCGACGATTCCTATTCTGGAGAACTCGGGAATCGGTGTCGAAGGATATGTGACGCCAATCAACAGTCTTGGCGCTCTGATGCTCCCCACAAGAGAGCGTGCCCTAGAGGCAATAAAATCATGTAAGCGTCCAGTAATCGCCATAAAACCCATGGCAGGCGGTAGAATCCCCCCGGAGAAGGCCTTTCCGTTCGTCTTCGGTGACGCTAGGGCAGATGGCTGCATGATCGGGGTTGCCAGTGAGGAGGAACTGGACGCTGACGTTCGCGAGGCTCGACGCGCCCTCCTTCTGAGAAGGAAGAACTAGTGTTGGTAAGAATGTTTGTTTCTCAATGCTTACTGGGAGAGACTTGGGAATTTGGGTGGAGGTCTCCCACCGGGCAAATTCAAATAGAAGAGTTCTAAGGAAGTCTTCGGGGTCTACTCTTGGAACTCATCGACACCCACGCCCACTTGGAAGGATTCTCCGACAAGGCCTCGATGGTCGAATCAGCAAAGGCCGCAGGCGTCGTCGCCGTGGTCGCGGTGAGTGCCGACCTAGATACATGCAAGCATACTATCAAGCTAGCTGGAGAATATCCTGGTTTCATCTACCCCGCTTTGGGCATTCATCCGACGGAGGTGGAGAAGGATATCGAGGCCGCTTTCGCCTTCATCGAGGAGCATCTGGGCGAGTGCGTTGCAGTTGGCGAGATAGGGCTGGACTATTGGACAAAGATTGACAGGGAGGTTCAGCACAAGGTCCTCTTGAGGTTATTGGGATCTGCTGTGTCAAGGGATCTGCCAGTGTCGATACATTCCCGGGGGGCGTGGGAGGATTGCTATCAACTCCTCAAGGACAGGGGGGTCCGCAAGGCCGTCTTCCACTGGTTCAGCGGCCCATTGGAGACTTTGAAGCGAATCCTTGACAGCGGTTATCTGGTCTCAGCCGCCCCCGCCCTAGAGTACAGCAAGGCTCACAGGGGAGCCATACGAGACACGCCCCTTGAGGCGCTGGTCCTGGAGACGGACAGCCCGGTGAGATACCGTGGTAGAGAATCTGAGCCCGCGGATGTGGCAAGGACCTTGCGCTTTGTTGCCGAACTTAAGGGATTATCCGAGGAGGATGTGGCTTCAAGGACGACTGAGAACGCTAGGCACCTCTTCAACCTGAGAACTTAAGATCGGCGTAGCATCACCGCACTTCAAAGTTCTCGTAGATACCTGTATAGGTCTCCCACTGGACATGTACCTTCGTAACCCTCGCCCCTCTCGGCCCTCGCCTGCAGAAGGCGATCATCGCTTCCACTGCTTCCCTGTCACCCTCGAAGACAGCTTCCACTTTCCCATCAGGAAGGTTTCTAGTCCAGCCCTTCACCCCTCTTAGCTGAGCCTCTTGGGCGACGGTGGACCTGAAGAAGACCCCTTGGACCCTCCCACTAACGAAGACATGAGCCCTAGCCTTCAACTCTCCATTTCCTCTACTCAGGAGGGCAAGAACAAGACTCGAGTAATTCCGTCGTCCAGGGATTTCTTAAATCTCTTTATTGTAGGTCCAGAAGCAACTCTTATCCTCAGGTTTCTTCTTGAGGACGTTCTTCCAACATTTGGAGCAGATCATGGAGACTCTCGGATATTCCCCTTCGTGGTTCACATCATTAATCTTCGCAGTCTCTTCCAAAACCCATCCCGTCGTAACTGTAACGTCCTCCTTCTTTGTGTCAGCCAGCCCGCCGCAAACTGCGCATTGAACTTCCATTGACGTCCACCCGAAATTGTTGGGGTCAATACTCTTGAAGGTTCACATATAAGCCTTTTTGATAGGATTAGGCCTGTCCTTTAACCCGTACAATCATCGTCCTGCCCATAACCCTCCAGTACTCAACCTCATTGCCTGCGGCGAGTTTCCCCCTCAGCCCCTCATCCTCTGGCAAAGAGGCCGAGAAGACCTCAAAGGTCTCCAGATCCATTAGCTGAACCTGCTCCCTACCTGTGGAAATGACTTGTGCGCTCCTCTTCTCAATGATGGGCATGTCCACGCGCGCGTCGACGGGACTGACGATGCTTCTCTTGACTCCATCAAAGACGCCTATGCCTACGATTCGGGCCTTGGCAGAGCCATGCTTCCCCGGCTTCGACTTTTCGTATTCCACTATGCGACACGGTACATCATTAATCATGATGTGTTGCCCGACCTTTAGGGCTCCAACTTCGGTGGGTCTGCTCATCTTCGCCTATGAACCTCCTTCCTCCCCAGTTGCTACAATCTGCCTAACGAAACTTGACTCTTATTAATCCTTTCTAGGTCAACGGTATCCCACACCGGCTAAGATGGCCTTAACAGCATTGTAGGCCGGTGAGGTTGCTGGTATCTCTAGGAGAGACGTTCCTTCTAGGACATAGGAGGCCAGTTGTTCGTCAAAGGGGATTTTGCCTACGAAGTCAAGGCCGGTTCGTTTGCTCATCTCCGGCCCTAGGTTCTCTGGGAACCTGTAGCCCCCTACGAGGTAGAAGTTCCTGAACTCTATCTTCACTTCCTTGATGACCCTATAGGCACGGACGACATGCTCGAAGCTCTTATGGGATGGGTCGACGAGGTCGAAGATATCGTCTACATCCCCCGTTATCCGGCGGTTGAGGTTCTCCAATCCTGCGGGGGAGTCTATGAGGATATGCTGATACGTCTTGGAGAGACTTCCCATGGCACGTTTGAGCGCGGCGTCAGGGAGACAGTAACAGCCTTCAGTCCACTTGGTTCCCACAGCCATGAAGTCGAAGCTAGGCCCTTCGTAGAGCCCTTCGGTCCAGATGCGACTCTCAATCCTCTCCGAGGGTGGGATTCCGATGGTGGTTCCTCCCTGTTCGATGAAGGTGGCGTAGAGCAGCTCCGTGATGGAGCGTTTCGACTCCCTCTCCAGGTCCACCCCTACCATCTCGCCCAGGTTCTGATCCGGGTCTGTATCGACGAGGAGGATTGGAGTCTCCCCTATCTCGATCATATACTTGGCAACTAGGGCGGTGAAGCTCGTCTTACCGGTTCCGCCTCGGCCTATGGTCACGATCTTGGCCATGTCTCCCACTCTGGACGACGTTTGCCTTGTCAAGGACTGGCTTCGCTGTTCTTAAACCATCCCAATTTGACCGTGGTTCTAGGCTATTCTTCCTTCTGGGGGTTGATGCTCATGAAGTAGTTGCTCAAGTCGATGCCCTTCATCTCCTCATCCCTTATCAGGTTCGCCTCCACCTCCTCCATGAACTCCCGAGTAAACCCCTCGGGGACAGATATGTTCTCGTCCACAAGGTCTATCGGGAAAGGCAGACCTGTCGCAGGATTACAGTTTGCATTAATGTACTCTAAGACCTTCGTCACATCTACCCCGGGCTTAGCCTCAAAGCAGAAGGGCGAGGCCTCCTCGAACACCCTAACGTAATAGCGACTAGTTCGTGTCACTGAGTAATCAGGGATGTCAAGATTCAGCTTTGTTGCTTCTTCTACAGATTTCTGAACCTTCTTCAGAACACTATCTCGAGTTCCCGATTCCTTGTAATATGCTCCAGTGAAACGGTTGAAGCTGTTGAAATCTCCCAAGGAGAAATCCGGTAGCCATTCGTAAGCGAACCAACTCCTAGAAGACATTATAGAGGCAAGAACCGCCTTGTCGTTAGCAACGGCTCTCTTCTCTTTTCTATCAAATCGGTATGAGACGTATCCTTCAAGAGCGGCCGTCCGAACCCGTTTGATCACACCAAATACCTTACCGGTTCTAAGTAGATCGAAGGTCTTGTCTCTGACATCATTGGCTAGATCGCTAATGGTTCTGAAATTACCAACCTCAATTGGATGTGATCTGACGCCACGTGCGCTCAGACCTATTCTAAAGCCGAAAAGGGAGCCATCGATCAATATTAAGTCAGCCTTGTCCTCTTCAAGGCAGGAAAGAGCAATCTCCCGCTCAAGTTTATTGCAAAGCAATCTCACGACACGTTCTGTGAGTTCTGGATTACCCACCTGTTCCTCCGTCAGTTTATCAGAGTCATAACGGTCGTGGGAGAGTTCGTCGCCGTTGAAGACAAGGCACCCGGCTTGGTAGACTCCGAAGCGCGCACCCACACGCTCGGAGAGGGTTGGGCTGTAGGAGCCATCGACAGCGGCGATCCGCCAGTCCTTCCAAGCATCCCCAACAGGCAGGGGCTGGAACTTCAGGAGCTTCCTATACTCCCTAAGCTTCCTAGCCTGCTCTATCAACCTTCCCTTGCATCTGACGTACTCGGCCCTCGCGTGTTCGAAGTACTGGTGCTGGAGGTCCACGGGTAGGCGGGACCAGGCAGGGTACTCGGTCATCTCTTTCCACTGTCCGGGTTGAAGCTGATGAGGAGCGGGACGGGGGAAGGGTTCATGTTTCCGAGGAAGTAGAAGTGCCCCTCTGGGAGGCTGACGAGGAACCTCGGGTCTATGTCCAGACCACTTAGAAGGTTGGAGGCTTCCATCATGTCGAGGGGGTGGATCTTGCCGATGAACTGCGTGTTCAGGTTTCGTCTGATGGCCGCGTTTATACCGATCTCACCCGCTATTCCTTGGGATAAGATGACTATGGATAGGTGGTAGCTCCGCCCTAGGGCGCAGAGTTCTGAGATCGCCTCCGTCGTATCATTCTGGATACCCTCAGGCTTGAAGGGACAGTATTGGGGCCCCTCGTCTATGACTAGGGCGACGTTGAGGATCTGCTTCTGCTCCATGAGCTGCCTAAGGTAGTTGGCCATGCTCAGGAAGAGGCTGAGCTTCTCGTCCCTCCCGCTCTCGCTTATGTCGAGGACCACTACGTGCTTCTCCCTAGCCGTCTTGAGGATGTCTTCTGCCGACATCCCGCCTGAGATGTTCTTGAAGTCCTCATCTGTCAGCTTCTTGACGTACTTCTGGAGCTTGCGTATGCACCTCTGCCCATAGGAAGTTATGTTACCCCGTTGATCCTTGACCTCACCCATCAGAATCCCGAGGATATTGCTCTCAAGGAACCCGCGGAGATTCTCAACCTCGACCTTCCGCCACTTTCCTTCGTAGATGACATCCTCCAGAGAATCCCTGACCGGATTCCGATATCTATACTCACCCGAGAAGCCGAAGTAATCCATCTTCGAGAGGAGGTAGGAGATCACAACCTCCTCGTCCAACGCGATTTGGGAAATCTTCACGACATCATTGAAGTATGGGACATAGTCAGACCCCTTCCAATCGAAGATCAGGACATCGTAGCCCGCCTCTCTTAGGAGGGGAATTACCTCGCAGCGGGCCAGGAAGCTCTTGCCTCCGCCCGTGACGCTGAAGATGCCGATGTGATATGGGATGAACTTCGCGTTTACAGGGACCTCCCAGTCGGGGTGCTCCTTATAGTAGCCGAGGGTGTGGTCGAAGGATCCGAAGAGGTCCATGGGGTTCTCCTTCTCGAAGACCTGGACCTCTGATGAGGGGGCGATGACGAGCTTGTTCTGCTTCAACCCCTTCCAAGCCTCGACCTCGCCTATGACATTGATCCTGAAGCTGAAGAACTCCTTCGCGTCAGAAGGCTTCCTACCCCTCTTGGCGTAGGCGACCCCAGGGGAATAGGCGGTTCCCCTGATGTTATCGTTCACACCCTGGCTCCTTCGACAGACGCCTAGGATTTCGTTACCAGCCCGATTCCTTATAAGGACGAGGTCCTCGACCTTGACCGTCTTCTCCATGTCTTCGTTGAGGATTACGCTGGCCTCCGTCTCCGAGGAGCCGCTGCTAATGATTCCCACCGTTTTCATATAATCAACCCTGCAGGCCGCCAGTAGGGTTGCTCCTTGTCTGATTGGCCAGAACTTGAACAAAAGGTTTTGTTACCCAGAAATTCCCCTGCCCCAGAACCGCATCTTGGATCAAAGGAAAGGGATGGCGAGTTGACTTCCGGCGATTCTAGGGCCAGCAATAGATTTTTGCTGTGTATGGAGAGCTTTACTTCCTCGTTTCTTCCCAGAGGGCGAAGTGGTTGCCTTCGGGGTCCATGGCTAGGGCCCACCACCCCATGTTCGGCACTTCCATCTTCGGAGTCAAAACTTTTCCCCCAAGCCTTTCAACCTTCTTACAGTAATCGTCAACCGACTCTACCTGGATGTAGTGCGTGAACCTGTGTTGAGGATGCTGCTTCTTCATCATACCTCCGTTAACACCTGGCCGTAAGGGCTTGCCCTGATCATCAGTCGGAACCGTCTCTATCTGCCAATAGGTGACGGATAAAACGGTATTATCACAAGTCTTTTATAGGAGTTGAGTGTACCCAGTCTCCGATGAGCCTTGGGTCAAATAGACGCTATGGAGTATTGGACTCAGCAACTCGCTAACCGGAGCGAGAAGACTAGAAAGCTCTACGTTTGGCAGTTCAATCGATTCGTCGAGTGGGATGGGAGGACTCCTAACGAGCTTATCGAGGTCGCTAAGGAGAGCCGAAAGAAGAGCGAGGATCCCCGGGAGAATCAGGTCCTAGAGGCTAAGGTGAAGGCGTATCTAGCCTATCTTGAGGAGAAGGGTGAGACGCCCGCGACTCGACGGAGCGCCTTCACGGCGATACGGAGTTTCTTCGAATGTAACTGTTTCCCCTTAAGCCTATCTAACCGTGACCGTCCAGCCGGCGACTCCGAGGGGAGCAGGGTCCCCGAGAGGGAGGAGGTCCGTCGACTGTTGAACGCGGCCAAGGGGAGGGGCTACCGAGCAGCCATATTGACGCTCAAGGATAGCGGCCTCAGGGTAAGCGACCTAGTCCGTCTGCGATGGAGTGAGGCGAAGGACTATGGCGAGGGCTACTGGGGATGGAGGATAGTCACCAAGAAGAAGAAGGTTAAGGCGATCTGTTTCGTGGGTCCCGAGGCAACCGAGGCCTTGAGGCTCCTAGACCGGAAGGACGACCGGATATGGACTTGCAGCGCGAAGCAAATCTCCAACGTCCTAAGCGAGCTGGCTCAAGCAGCTGGAGTCAAGGGGGTGAGCGCCCACGGCCTCCGCAAGTTCTTCAGCGTCGAGATGGAGGGCGCACGTGTCCCCCGGGAATATAGGCTCCGCATGATGGGGAAGGCTACTACGGCCTATGATGAGGGGCGCGACTCCAAGCTCTTCGCGGCCTACCAATACGCCTACGACCACCTACGGGTTCTTGGAGAAGGCAGCGCAGAGGTCGAGGGACTACGGCAGAGCATAGAGGAATTGAGAGAGGAGAACAAGGAACTCAGAGAAGAAATAGCGGGAATAAAACAAGTTCAACGGAACACGGCGCTGGGAGACAGGTTCCGTCCAGCCATACCAGAGGAGACTAGACGGCTCATGGGCGAGGAGGTCCCTATCGTGTTGGAGCAATACTCTGGAGACAACCTTGAGGACTTGAAGAAGATAATCAAGTGGGTAGAGGCCAGGGTGAAGGAACTATCAGGCAAAACTACGGCCTAAAACCTGTACTAAAAACCTTTTTATACTTCTTTTAACCATTCTAGGGCGAACTCCTTGCGGACAAAGAAAACGGCCTTCATCGCCTTCAAAGCCGATAAGGACATGATAGACGCAATTACAACGCTTGCCGAATTGAGGGATGTCACCGTCAGCGCGCTGTGCCGCGAGGCCATTAAACAGTTTTTGGAGTTGAGCAGTTTGGAGGTTGGAGAAAAGATGGCCGAGATGATGCCGCGAGGAGAAAAACATGATCAACCTCCAGACAAACAAAGAGAATGAAGAAAACAATCGGCGCTTTTTAAAAGGGGAAGTTAAGGTCAAACTATCGGGTCAAGCCGTGGACTGGCGTACACAGGTTCCTGGGAGTACGCGCAACTTACCGCAAGGAGGGCGATAGGCCGTGAGCTGGATGGTCGAGCAGCGTCCCGGGAGACCCGAGAACTGCCCCTTCCACTGGATCATCGACTGGATCAACTCGTGGTCCGTGAGCGAAGAATGGAAGCAGGAGGCCATCCGCAAACAGGCCTGTGGACGATGCTACTCTAAGTGGCGATGCCACAGAGAGCGAATGGAGAGGAGGTGATCGAATGGTTGAGGACTGGGACAGAGACGCCGACGTGATAGTCAAACTCGCAGAGGGCACAACCCAGCTTACTATAACTGGCGTCCCGTCTGAGAAGGACAACAAGTTCGGCAAGACCCAATACCTATTCCCGACCGACCTCGGGATATGGCCGGTGAACAAGGGCAGCGGAGTCGCAAACGCGATAATCAATCACAAGCGGCGGAAGGGCACGATCATCGGCGCCAGACTCGTGATCGAGCGCACCGGTGAAGGCATGAACACGCGGTACAAGGTCGTTAGTATAATGGCGTCCAAGGAGGGCAAGCTGTAATATGGCCGCCGATGCGGTGAAGCAACTTCCACCCAGTTTTTATGGGGCACCCTCAGGGGAGGCAGACTAGATGATGACCGAGCCGATTCACATGGCTACCGTACCCCAGCAACTATGGGGCCTGGGGGCGCGCTTCATCCGAGTCAAGGCGAAGGAGAAGACCCCGGTGGATGAGTGGACGAAGCCGGAGAACCAGTTTGCCGTCGACAGTCCAGAACTTATTGACTGGCTGACTAAGGGAGGTAACTACGGGGTAGTTGGAGGCAAGGGCTTAATTATCATAGACGCGGATGACCCAGAGCTTAAGGAATATTGCGTCAAGTCCCTACCTACCACCTTCATGGTGGAGACTGGAGGAGGAGGCCTCCACCTATACTATAAATGCGACTTGGAGAAGCCTATCCGTCTTCGAGGCAGGGACGGCGATAACATAGGCGATATTCAGGCAACTAATAAGTTCGCCGTAGGCGCCAACAGCATACATCCGGATGGTGAAACATACAAGGTAGTCAACCGAGCAGAGGTAGCGGAACTCTCGGAGGAGAAGCTGACCGAAGTCCTAGCCCCCTACATCATCCCGCCCAAACAATTCGAGCAAGTAGTCGAGAACGCCAGAAGGGAAAAGGACTTCGAGAAAATTGACATAGCGAGGCTGATACCTACCAGATTCGTCAAGCAGGGAGATGAATACTATGGTCCTCACCCCATACATGGGAGCGCGAATGGACGCAATCTATGGATCAACCCTACGCTAGGAGTCTGGACCTGTTTCCGATGTGGGACGGGGGGAGGCAGTTGGTCTCTCCTAGCCATCCTCGAAGGCATGATCCCATGTCAGGACGCCGTCTCTGGAGCTCTCCGAGGCGACACATTCAGGAAGCTGAAGGCTAGGGCGATAGAGCTCGGTTACATCAAGGCGCCGTCCAAGTCCAAACCTAGCCGAAGAGTAGACGAAGAGGAGGAGGCTGTCACCTATACGCCCTTCAGGGAACTGGGAGACGGACGCATTATCGAGGAGGGCTACGATGGAAAGGATGTCTATTACCTAGTCTATGATCCCACTACTGGAGCTGTCGAGAAGAAGCCAGAGGTTGAGGATACGGGTCTCACATTCAAGCCGATAGACAGTGATGAGGTTCGAGACGGAACCATTCTCTTACCATCCGTCGCCGTGGAATATGGCAGCGAGGAACAACTAACCGAGGAGATACGATCATTCCTAAATAAGTGGCATGAACCGCCTGATACTCTATCCAGAGACCTAGACGTACTTTACACCTACCTGACCTACATTAAGGACTTGATTCCGCAACTGCCCTACCGCCGATACCTGGCCCCGTGGGGACGCGGGAAAAGCGCATGGCTAGAGGCGACGGGGTGGATAGGCTATCGAGGCATCGTCCTAGCCGGTTCGGACACGGATAAGAGCGTTGTCCGGAAGCTGAACAATTGGAGAGGCACAGCAATCATAGATGAGGCCGACTTCGGAGACTCAACCTTCTACGCCTTCCTCATAAAGATATTGAACATAGGCTACGACAAGAAGACAGGATACTACCATAGGAGCGACGAGGACGACCCCAACAGGACGTTTAGCTACCAAGTGTACGGACCCAAGCTCCTAGCGACCCGAAGCCGCTATCAGGACCTAGCCCTAGAATCGCGTTGCCTCACCACCACAGGGAGGCAGAACGTCGAACCCATACCCCTCTTCAGAATGGATAACTTCCTAAAGGAATCTCAGGCATTGCGAAACAAGCTGATGATGTGGCGATTCAGGAACTACCATAAAGTCAAGGAGAAGGCCAAGGAACTAGAGGATAAGGGCCTCGCCAAGAAAGTCTACGACGGCGCCGATGGCATAAGCAGCAGAGTCAAACAGGTGATCCTACCCCTCTGGCTAATCGGCGGAGATACACTCAAGAAGACGCTCACGGAAATGGCGCAGACCTTCGACCGCCTCCTCAAAATAGAGGACCCCGACTACCTCTTGGAACTCCAAGCCCAAGACGCCGTCAAGGAAATCGTGAAGCAATACACCGAGGCGGTGGACGACCCCGACAGCTCGGTGAACATACGTAACATAATGAACATCCTATACGAGGACTCCACCCCATACTACTCGATACCGCTTAACCTAATCTCAAGAACAATTCTCACCCAAAGAGGCGCAAAAGAAGACGAAATAACCATCTCCGACATGACTTCAACCTCCAAGAACCTAAAAGGCATCCTCGGAACAAACCTAGGCTACCGCATCCGCATAGGCAAGAAGAGAACTAGGATAGTCCTCATCCCCTCCACATGGATAACCCAAGAACCCAAAGGAGGACTCGACGAATATGCCTAACACCATAGAACACCTAATACTATGTTCACCATGTAGCCTATGTTCACCAAACACACCCAACAGACTCGCCGTCTGGGTGTATTCATGCGTTTGTGGAGGAAAAAATGTTTTATGGTGATAGAATATGCAGCCTGATTGGGACTCGTTGATTGACCTATCATCTAAGGACCCGTTGTCTATCTCGGTTGTCCAAGTTGTGATAGCTTCCCGTACGCAATACTATATGAAGGCTCTTGAACGTGCGAAGAATCCGAAGGCTGTGGCTGCTCTTGATAGGCGGCTTCATGGGTATGTCGATCTCAGGTTGAAGCTTCTTGACATCGAGACGGGTAAGAAGAGGATGGACGAGCGCCTCGACGCCGTTGAGAAGAGGATGAAGAAGATGATTAAGAGTGGTGGTGGGAGGATTCAGGAGGTAATGAGTGAATGAGCGCGTCACTTGAACGTAGACTAGACGCCTTGGAACTCCAACTAGGCGTCCGCGAGAAGACGCCTGAACAACTCAAGCGTGAGCGTCGATGGCGAGAGATATGGATGAGCCTCGACCAGAGTGACAGAGACATCATCCTTGAGTGGAAACGCCTAGATGAGGCAGAGAGGGCGCTAGCCCACACCCATCCCTCGGCTAGACTCAGTCGGATACAGGAGAGGATGGTTGCATTATGGCCTAGATACTGCGAGGCCATAGATCGACTCATCGAAGCACAGGGGGTACAGACTCAACTATGAGTCCGCGGGGTAAGCGATTATTTTTCGGCCGCCCAACGCCTCTAGAGTGGAACGCTGAAGTTTGGTCGTTTTTGAAACTTTTCGCCTTAGGCCGGCTTCTCGGTGCCGCGCCGCTGTCTGTGGGCTGCTGGGGGGTTTGCTCGGTTTGCCCTCGGCGGCCTTCCTTGGGGCGTCGGGTTGGTTGGTCCCGGCGCCTCTTGGGGTTGCGTCGGAACAGTGGGGGGTCCCTAGTTGGTTAGGCCTAGTCTAGCTCAAGTTAAGGTTGCGTGCCGAGTGTTGCATTGGTCCGATGGGGTTCTGCCATTATTTGTGGAGGAGCCCCTCGTTTGGAATCGTGAGGCGGTGGAGAGTGTTGCGGCTCGGGTGGGCGAGCGTTTCGCGGTAGGCCAGAGGGAGAAGGAATTAAACATCCGGTATAAAGCTCTACAGGAATTGGTCGAGGCTGCTCGTCGGGAGATGGACTCCGTGGCTGTCCTGTCTGAACGCCGGCATATCGCAGAGTCAATGTTGGAGTGGACCCTGAATAAAATGATTGAGAATCTTCAGGTTCGTCGGAGCATGGTTGGCGCTATCGGGTCCCCGAGGGTCCTGTCTGAGAGTCAGCACGCCGAGAGGGAGCGGCTCGGTGAGGAGCGCGGGTTTCTCGATGCCAAGCGCGGGGATTTGAGGCGAGAACTGGAGGGTCTTCCCAGCTATGGTGCGTTGGCGGTCCGGTTGGAGGCCTGTCAAGTGGTGAGTAGGTGGGTTCAGCCCCTGATCGAGAAGGTGGGGAGGCAGGCGGCTGAGCTGCGGACCATGCGGGAGGGATTCGAGGAATGAGTGAGGCGCTGGTTTCTCGGGAACTCTATGAGAACGTCGTCGCGAAGAGGGACGAATACAAGGGCTACGCTAAACAATTGTTGGATGGTTACGACTCAGCCAAGGCCGAGAATGAGCGGCTGAAGATGGAGAATAAGAGGCTTCAGGGGGAACTCGCCGATCTCAGGCTCCATTCCTCTTTAGATACGGCGAACGCGATCACTGGCCGCCTATCCGCCTTCGACGAGGTTCTCGCCGAGGGCCGGGGCTATCTGCGGGAGGCTCGGACCCAGCTTCGGACAGCCCATAGCGAGTATCAGGAGTCGCTCAAGAACCGGGTCCGGGAGAGCCAGGACAGCACCGACGCCTTGAACATGATTTTGAAGATTTCCCAAACGAATATGAGTGCTCTCCAGGCGATCCTTAAACTCGTTGAGCCAGACGCTGAGCTTAAGGCCCTGAATAAGAAGGTTGCCACGGAACTCCTAGACTATGTGCAGAGGTGGAAGCGATGAAGTGGAGCCTACTATTGACCCGTCCCAATGGAGACTACGTCCACGAAACGAGCCTTACGCGGGAGGAGTTGGAGCGGGAATTTTTGGAGGTCTTGGAGGACATGGAGCGAGGCTTAGTGGTGAGCGCCTATCTATGCGTCACCAAGGCCGGCATGGAGCATCTTAGGAAACAGTTAACGGTGAAGGCCCATTGAAAGAGACGATACGGGTCGAGGTTCGCGGGGAGCATCCAAACCACAGCTATGTTCTACCCGACGGGCGCGAGTTGTCGCCCAAAGAGTTCCGTGAATGGGTTGGGACGCTGCCTAGCAGCGCCAGAATAATCCCGTTCAGGGGAGGTGAACCATAATGCCGGATGTAGTCGCCTTGACCCCCGCATTCGTAGGCGAAGCAATAGTCGGCTTCTTCAGAGTCGGAGTCTACACGGACAAATGGGAACAACTCATCAATACCTACGGTTGCCGCGCCATGACCCACAGAGTCGCCAGCTTCCCCACGCCCGACTCGACCACGGGGATAAGGACACCCGTATTCACGAACGAGACGGTCTACGGGATACCCGTCCCCGCGGGTGGGGCGATGCCACCCTTCGCGGCGGCCTTCGGGATACGGATGATGGGGGCGCTGACCTTCATCGGCTATCCCCTCTACCAAGGATTCAGAATAGGGAGCAGATTATACGACCCGATGAGCCGCATAGAGTACCAGATCGAGAACGTGCAGACCATCATGGACCCCGCCACCTACTATGATGGGAGTGGGGCTGAAGTGAAGGGGCTGGCCTTCTACGTGGTCAACTGTAAGTTAGTCGAGGAGACGAGTCAGATAGGAGGGGTCTGACATGAGCATCGTTACTGGAGACAACGTGGACCAAGCGCGGATGCGGAGGCTTCAGGGTAGCATACCGAGCAGCTACACGATATTCAAGGTCGGCGCGGTCACCTATGCCGAATCCAATATCCCAGGGGGGATGGATTATAACGACGCTGGCGCCCCCGACTCCGCTACGGTAATACAGTCAGCGAGAAACGCTTTGACAAATGGAGGAAAAATATACATTAAGAGAGGCACTTATACAATAAATAGTACTATCACACTTGATGACGGCATTTTGCTCGAAGGTGAAGCCCGTCCTTGGATGAATCAGGATGGGGGTCGAGTTAACCCCGTCACCTTCAATTGGGGTGGCGGGGCTAACGGCGCAATGTTCAACACCGTTGGAAAACGGAACTGGGGACTAAAATATATGATGCTTGACGGTGACGGAATCGCGGGATGGGGCGTCAAGGGTGGAGGCGATGATGTAGGTGGAGTAAACACTAATTTGGCTTCGATGGAACATGTCACAATTCGTAACATGTTAGGAAGTCCAGGTACTGGCTTGGATTGTGGGAGTACAACAACTACGATGCAGAACTGTGTAACTCTTAAAGACTTTTACGTAGAAGGCTGTGCAATAGGGATAGACACTTACGGCCAAATGAATGTGCTATACTCGGGTGCAGTTTCAGGGTGCACTACAGCCGCTATTAGGATGCGCAACGTAGGCATATGGGATTTCCATGATGTTTGCTTTAGTGGCAACGCAGTCGATATCTTGGGTGCAGTTACAACTAATATTGTAAGTTATGTCTTTCACGACTGCTACTTTGAAAATTCGACTGGCGGAGTTTTAAGTGGTGGAGCATCTGCGGGAGGATATCCACGACTAGCGTTCCATAATTGTACTTTCCACACAAGTTATGCAACGAGCATGTTCAACTACACCAATATGACGGGAGACATATACTTCTATTCGCCAAAGTTTATCGCCTCCACCGCCAGCTACCTCCACGTTATTCCCAGCACAGTGCAGGTGTACATGGACAATCTTGCTGACGGCTGGCAATACGTCAATTTAAGCGGGGCTGGCTGTCTCATCGTGGATGGCTGGCTGAAGAGGTTTATCACGTATAACGGGGGAGCTACACAAATTATTGGAACGATCCCCGCTGGCGACCCTTACAACTATCTTATTTCAGAAATTTTCATTCAGATTGGTACTGCATGGGATGGCACTCTCACAATTAATATTGGAGATGCCTCAGACAATGACGGGTTTCTACCTAATGCCTCAATCACAAAGTCAACTTTAGCCTTTTCAGGAGGCGAGGTCGATGGACGAGGAGCGTACTTGTGGGATACTGCGAATGGACACCATAGAATATGGAGGTATAGTAGTTCAACAGCTATCAACGCTTATGTCGGTGGTGCGGGGACTGGTGGAGACGCCACAGTTTGGTTGAAGATTATTTCAAGGATGACTAGACAATTCTAGGGTCACAGCACAGCCCCCACACCCTGACCCCTTACAGTAGGCTTCCTATCTCGACCACCACTACAACTACTAGCATTATACCTAGTTCTAAAGCTAGTATTCCGTTACAATAGGCCTCGCGTCTCGACCACCACTGCAACCGCCAAGAGATTTTATCACGCGTGATAATATCTTCGTTTCAGGTTACAGTAGGTCTTCTACCGCGACCACCGCTGCAACTCCGTCGAAGATTTCTTGACGCGTCAAGAAATTAGCTTACAATAGACGCGGAGAAGCCCCTCCTATCAAATAGTTCCGCCTTTTCAAGCATCAATCTGCCAATAGTCCATCGGGCCCTGTGTCTTCTCTATCTTCCACCCGAAGAGGCGGCTGTAGAAGTTCCTGAGCTTCTCAACATCTTCAGCAGGTATCTCGAAATGAACAATCGTATGATCCATCCCAATCACCCGTTCATCGATTAACATACTGACTATTTAGGCGCGTTCTGTGCTGAGCGCGTAGCCACGTTCATAAGTGTAGGGAGAGGCAGGAAGCCAAGTAATGCATACTTGTAGTGGGTTAGGAAAACTGTCCGAAGCGCACTTTTTCGAGAAGGATCACACCTTCCAAAGATGTTGCGGCGGTTCTCTTTGTTTTCGAGGGCGCTTTCGACTGTTGGATCAGGGACTTGAAGGACTGCCGACGAGTCGCAAGGGATAGAAATGGTCGAGCAACCTTAGTGTTGACGTTCGCTTTTCGTACCGGAAAATCCTTGCGCCTTCCCAACCCAAAGGGAGATGCCTTCGCGACTTCAGACAATGGAAGACGAAGACTTAAATGACTTAGAGAACGTCTTTGATAGCGACTCTTTGTGGAGGTGAACTAGCCGTGGGAAAGCGGCCCACGAGATGGTACCCAATAATTTGGGGCATACTGGGGTTCATGATGTTCTTAAGCGGGTTTCTTTCAGAAAATGTCGTTATGAAGATTGTTCTAATGGGTCAAGCATTTGCGGCCACATCAATATATCTCACTTCCTACGTTGAGGGTGAGCATAGAGTTAAGAAGGCTTTGGAGGTAGTTTCTGCCCTTGTAGCGCTGGAGATTGTCGTCTATGGTTATGTCATAACTGGAAGCCTCATTCTCGGAGTTCTCACGTTATTCATAGCTGCCATGGTCATTTTCGCTTTTGTAACTTCATATTTCCTGCCTAGAATCCGTCGCAAATACGGGACAGCTCCGGTCTAGCGCGATGAAGATCTATAGATTTAGTTCTAGTGACATGGCCTATAGGAAGAGGGGGATCCTTGCAATTACTAAAACGAAAACTATTAAAGCAATGAGTTGTCCCGTATGTGGGGAGCACGTGTCTCTATTCGATAGAACGCATGTCAGAGAAAAACATCCAGAGTATTTTCATGAAGTGAAAAAGTGGCAACTTTTTTACCCTTTCCCTGATTTTACAGGGTATGTTTTTGATGATGAATGACCTTTATCAAGATTGGGTTATTAGATGGTTTGCCGTAACCGGAAATTTAATTGCTGCATCATCCGCATTCTTTACTGCGCTTAAGTGGCGAAATGTTGTAAAAAAGTGGAAGATGTCTTGGAAGAAGATGCTTACCTAGCGGGTAATGATTAACTAAAAATGGTAAAGGAAGGAAAAACTGTTGACGAAAGTGTGAACGTGTATGAACCAGAAGTCTTCGGGTAGCGTCTTCGAGCCTTTGTCTGAGCCTGATATTCCTTAGAGCGCATTTCTTTGATCTAAGCTAACGGCTCAGATATCTTGTTATGCGGTTTATGGCGAGAGTAACTGAACCGGCCAAGAATAAGAGGAATCCCACCAGTCCTGCGATGAAGAGTGGGGGCGACCCAATCGCCATAGGTCTGGTCCATATTTCTTCCAACCTGAATCTTACCAAGTTTTCGCTACTCCCTTCAGTGTTGTCAAAGATGAAAACGTAGAGGTCATCAGCTGGATCGACTACGAAGCTATAGCGCCCTTTTACATAAATATTCTTAAGATGCTCGGTATTATAGAAGTTCACAGTTAAGTAGATGCCTTCCCCTTCAACAATAACTTCTCCCTTTAGGGCAGATTTACCGAGTATTCGTGTATGATAGCTTGTTCCGGCATCATTCGGACCATACTTTGTGCCAGGACCTACTGCGAATGAAGTATTAATTACTTCTTCGACGTTTGTCACGGGGATTAGCCATATGAAGAATATGGCAAGTCCTATCAGAGTTATGAAGAATCCGACTAGGCGGCCTCTTCCCAACTTACCCGTTTAAGGATTTGATCTGAGAACTTCATAAACTCTTTGTCTCGACCGCTCACCTCCTATCGCGCCCCCTCATAATCAACGATGCGAAGTTTTTGGCCAAGTCGGG
>Ga0315312_1001225_pt1 | contig 21087 bp, 21 predicted proteins | sample TDP7_MG_FD_203629 | JGI IMG/M metagenome (GOLD analysis project Ga0315312, IMG submission 203629) | Freshwater sediment microbial communities from Lake Towuti, South Sulawesi, Indonesia - TDP7 | ecosystem: Environmental > Aquatic > Freshwater > Lake > Sediment | place: Indonesia: South Sulawesi... | reverse complement strand
ATAACGACGGCAGATACCTTGGTATAGCCATTGTCTATCCTGGCCATGCATTCTTTAGGCGGCATATCCAACAATTCGGTAGGTAGCGGCCAGTCTACATCGTGACAGACCAATCCCCAAACCGTTGCACCGGCAAAGCTCAACAATATCCACCCGGCAATCGTCTTGCGTACGACGAGGCATGGAGAAGTAGAACTAAGCATTTTCATCATCATCCTTCGATAAGCTCTTTGGATTATAGTGGATAGGACCATAATTGTCAACTTTTCTACGCACAAAAGGGCCTTTATCTGGTATAATATGGGTTGTTTTAGGAAGGCAAGATGAGAAAAGTAAACGCATATACCTGCGCTGTTGTATGGCTTGTTTTGCTGCCCGCGGTTATTGCCTGCTCCAGTCCTCTCGCAGGAGCGGATCGGCCCGGCTGGGTACGCCAAGAGGTCAACTGGCCTATGTCTGCGGTTGGCCGCGTCCGAGCCATCAGCTATCCTCAGGGACGATGTCCGCCGCTTCTTTCCGAACAGGTTGGTAGCAGGCGAACACCCCCGCAGATGGAGGTTCTACGAACAGGTGCTGCTTCACGAGTTGCGCCATTGACGATGCAAGTTGCTGACCCAATAGTTTCAACTGTTGTTGACTCGCCTCCGTTAGGCGGCTTTCTTTCCTGGATCACCGTTACCGTTACCGATGAGCGTTCTGGAGAGCTTGAGCTGGATGCCATACCGAGCGACTCTGTTATCGGCAATCATCTGACCGCTACGCCGGAGACTGACTATGCTGTTGCCGTTTTCGATACGGGAGCCAGCAGCCACGTCATGGGCGTCACCGATGCTGCTCGATTAGGTCTTGTTGACCATAGTCTTATCACTTCCAATATTATACAGATGATGGGTGTGACCGGCGTAGTAAACGCTCTGGTCAGTCAGCCATTGGGGGTCTTCATCGACGGACTCGCTGCTATTGAGCCGAACGGACTGCTGCTGGATGAATCTGCTATGCTCGGCCAGACCAACGTATCCATTATTGTGGGCGACCCCATTGAATCGCCGGATCTACTCACCACTATTGGAACACCGCTTTCAGTTTATTTGGCTGCAGTTATCCGCAACGATAGGCCAATTACTATCACCCACAACGGGACGAAACTACTCGCTCCAGACATACGCTTCTACACACACGATGACCCACGCGTTCCAAGCTATGGCAGCGCGATACCTCTGGAGCTGCGCCCTCTCGGAGCAGTTGCCGTCCAATACTTCCCTAATATATTCGACCCGTTTGATCCGGATTTTGGTGCTCCTTTGAGCCCGTCCGTGATAACAGGAGTCTTGCCGACACAGAGCCTGTTTTTTGTATCGAGCGTCGATCTGACCGATGGCGGCAGAAGTGCAATTGACAAAGATGGCTTTTTGTTTGACACAGGCAGTAGTTATACATTTGTAAGTGAAGCCATTGGTGCCCGATTAGGCCTGAATCCAAATGCTCCCGAATTTGAGCTTGAGATACTAATCGCCACCGGCGAGACGATCACGGCGCCCGGCTATTATATTGATTCGCTCGACCTTGTCGCCACGCCGCAGTGGCTCAGGTTTACCAACGTACCCGTATGCATGTTTGATGCTCCTTCACCCGAGGGCGGAGTCCTGGACGGCATTATAGGTATGAATTTGTTCGTCGATTTCAACCTGGTATTTTGTGGCGGAGGACTGTCGGGCCAGGCTCAGCCCCGTTTGGAATTCGAGCGTATCCCCCAGCGAATTGTCGGCGATATTGCACCTGGAGCTGGTGATGGCGTAGTAAACTCGCTGGACCTGGCTGCATTAGCCGAAGCTTGGCTCACAAACTCAGAGGCCTTCAATTGGAATCCGCGAGCTGATCTGGCGCCGCCGCAGCGTGACGGCATGGTCAACTTGTTTGACCTGGCTGCTCTTGCCGAGCACTGGCTCGAAAGCAACGCCCCCTAAATTGTCAATTTTCAATCTACAATTGTCAATTTGGATGCTGCCAGCCAAAATGCAACTTAGCACAAAACATCTTTGCAGACTGGCTAACTTTCAGTAGAATCAACATAAAGCTCAAGAAGCCTGGCAAAAGGAAATACTGATGAGGTTACTGATCGTCTCAAATAGGTTGCCCATCGTGATAATTCAAGAAAAGGGCCAGTTGAATTTCAAAGAAAGCGCCGGAGGTCTTGTCTCGGGTCTCAGCGCGTACCTGGACTCTTTGAAAGGCTCCTGTTTTGCCAAATCCGACTATGTATGGGTCGGCTGGCCGGGCGTCACTATCGAAAATAAGCTGCAGGAACAAGTAAAGTCTAAGGTCCTATCTCAATTCCGTGCGTATCCCGTCTTTCTGACGGAAAGGGCAATGGAAAAATTCTACTATGGGTTCTGCAATAAGACAATCTGGCCCCTGTTTCACTACTTCCCTACCTACGCCATCTACCAGAACGACTTCTACCTTCACTACAAATGCGTGAATCAAATCTTCTGCGAGGCTGTCATCGATGTAATGCAGTCTGATGATGTGGTATGGATACACGACTACCACCTTATGCTACTGCCAAAACTTCTGCGAGATAAAAAGCCGCACATTCCCATAGGCTTTTTCCTTCACATACCTTTCCCATCTTTTGAGCTATTTCGACTTCTTCCAATGACATGGCGCTGTGAAATACTGCAAGGCCTATTAGGAGCCGACCTCATTGGCTTTCACACATACGACTACACCCAATATTTTCTGCGGTGCGTCCTTCGTATCTTGGGTTATGAACATAATATGGGAAATATCCTTCTTCCCAACCGACTCGTGAGAGTTGAAACTTTCCCGATGGGTATTGACTTCCAAAAATTCCAAGCCGAGGCAGCTACTTCGAGCTCCCCAAAAGACGAGTCTTGCAAAGCGCTGGAGAACTTCAAAATCGTTCTCTCGATCGACCGCCTCGACTACACCAAAGGAATTCTGAAGCGACTACAGGGCTATGAACTTTTTCTTGAGAAAAATCCCCAATGGCAAAAGAAAGTAGTCTTAGTTCTGGTAGTAGTGCCTTCCCGCGTGGCGGTAGAACACTACCAACAGATCAAAAAGCAGATAGATGAGCTTGTTGGAAAAATCAACGGCAGATTCGGCACGATCGGCTGGACGCCAATACTGTACCAGTACAAATTCGTGCCCTTTGAGCCTCTTGTTTCGCTGTATGCAGCCAGCGATGTCGCTTTAATTACACCTCTGCGAGATGGAATGAACCTTATTGCCAAGGAATATATCGCAAGCAGAGCAAAGAAAACCGGCGTTTTAATACTAAGCGAGATGGCAGGTGCCGCGAAAGAGTTGGCCGAAGCCATCGTGATAAATCCCAACAACATCGAAGAAATCGCTGAAGCTCTGAAGATATCGCTTGAAATGCCCGAAAAAGAACAGATAAAGCGCAACCAGATTATGCAGGACCGGCTGAGACTTTATGACGTCGTCCAATGGGCAGATGATTTCCTCAGCCAGTTGCTTTCCACGAAGGCCGACCAAAAAAGATTTCAGTCTAAATTGTTAGCGGCTTCTACAAGAGAGCGGCTCCTTAGAGATTTTAGAGGTGCCCGTCGAAGACTCATTTTTCTCGATTATGATGGGACGCTGGTTCCATTCGCGGATGACCCGCAGAAGGTCCAGCCATCCGATACGCTTCTGGCAATCCTGCGTGACCTTTCGCAACAGCCGGCAAATGAGGTTATGTTAATAAGCGGACGTGACAGAAGCACAATGCAGCGCTGGTTTGGCTCGCTTAACGTTGGATTGGTGGCAGAGCACGGCGTATGGGCCAAAGAAAAAAACCAAGAGTGGCAGCTAATTAAACCCCTCGATAATAGTTGGAAGCCCACAATAATGCCAGTACTTACGACCTATGCAGACAGGCTGCCTCGCGCATTTGTCGAAGAGAAGGAGTTTTCCATCGTCTGGCACTACCGCAGAGCCGACCCCGAACTGGCGTCAACACGCGCCAAAGAGCTTGTTGACGACCTGGTGAATTTTACGGCCAACATAGATGTGCAGGTATTACAGGGAAGTAAAGTAGTCGAAGTAAGATGCGGCGGCGTGAATAAAGGAACTGCCGGTATGCGGTTTCTTGCAAAAGACAGCTTCGATTTCGTACTGGCCATTGGCGATGACTGGACAGACGAAGACTTGTTCAAAATCCTGCCTGAGACAGCCTACTCAATTAGAGTTGGAATGGGGCAATCTTATGCAAGATTCAACCTATATAGCTATATGGAGGTGGTGGAATTGCTCAAACAATTGGCTCCAGAATAATCAGGAGTAACAAATGAGGTTTGCCCTCGACGTATTTTACGCGCTTGCAGCAGTGGCAATCAGCCCCATAGTCGTTTATCGAGTCCTCAGATACAAACGCTACCGCAAGGGCTGGGCCCAGCGATTTGGAAAAATCGCCCGCACAAATCCCAGCAAAAAGTGCATCTGGCTGCACGCAGTAAGTGTAGGTGAGCTCAACGCAGCTAAGACAGTCATCGAAGCGCTCCAAACCAAGTTCCCCGATTTTGAAATCGTAGTGAGCACTACGACTGACACCGGCTTTGCCCGCGCAAGTGCACTTTTCGGCAAGGAACTACAGGTGTTCTATTTTCCCCTTGATTTTTCCTGGATAATGCACCGTGCCTTTCGCAAAATGGCCCCGACACTGTGTCTGCTCATGGAGCTGGAGGTTTGGCCGAATTTTGTTGAAACCGCACATCGGCTAAATGTACCCGTCATCGTAGTCAATGGCCGAATAAGTGACAAGAGCTTTGCCAGATACAAAAAGATAAAGCCCATCGCAAAAAGAATCTTTCGCAAAGTCAGTCTCGTTCTTGCGCAAACGCAGGAATACGCCGAGCGTTTCAAGCAGCTTGGCTGCCCAGACGAAAGAGTAATCGTTACGGGTTCGCTAAAATACGACACCGCTGAAATTACTGATAAGGTCGAAGGCGCAGATGCGCTTGCCGAACAACTGAATCTCAGAACTCAGAACTCAGAACTCAGAACTCGGTTGTGGGTTGCAGGTGGTACAGGGCCAGGTGAGGAAGAGATTATCCTTGCAGTTTACAAGGACCTGATACGGCAGGAGCAATTCGCAGACCTTCGGCTGGTAATAGTCCCTCGAAAGCCCGAAAGATTTGATGAAGTCGCCGAACTAATACAACAAAAGGATTTTGAGATTATCAGATACAGCCAGGTAAAAAAACAGTGTGTAGAAAAATCGAGTATTGAGTATCGAGCATCAAGCATCGAGTCGGTTACTCTCGGTGACACCATGGGCGATTTGCGGAAATTCTACAGCCTGGCAACGATAATCTTTGTGGGGCGGTCGCTGGTTCCAATGGGAGGCTCAGATATGATGGAAGCCGCCGCTTTGGGCAAATGCACAATATTCGGCCCTTACGCCTTTAATTTCAAGCACACCGTCGATGCCCTTCTGGCCGAAAACGGTGCTATTATGGTCAAGGACAAGGAAGAGTTGCTTCAGACTATGCGCAAATGTCTCACCCAGCCACGCTTCGCACAGCAAATCGCCAGAAATGGCCAGGAAGTAATCAGAAAAAACCAGGGCGCCACTACCCGTACAATGGAGCAAATCTCGCACATTATAGGCAGAGTATGACAATAATCCCTCACCGTCGACGCGACGACATCGACTGGCTGAGAGTCCTGGCCATGCTGGTCGTTTTTTTGTACCATTGCGGAAGGTTTTTTAACGACGAAGACTGGCATGTAAAAAATCTCGAAACAAGCCACATAATGACGCTGACTATGGCCGTTGTTAACCAGTGGATGATGCCGCTGTTCTTTGTGCTTTCCGGCATGAGTTCTTACTACGCCCTGGATTATCAGAAGCTGGCAAGATACATCCGCTCACGGCTCAAGCGACTTGTCGTGCCTCTTGTATTCGGCATATTCGTTGTCATCGCCCCGCTGCAGGTTTACCTTGAGCGCGTAAGTCACCGCCAGTTTCAAGGTTCGTTCCTCCAGTTCTACCCTCATTACTTCCAAGGCTGTTACGGATTTGGCGGCAATTTCGCCTGGATGGGCATACACCTGTGGTATCTGGAAGTCCTGCTGGTGTTCTCTCTGATTATGCTGCCGCTCTTTATCTGTCTAAGGGGCAATGTCGGTGTCACGCTGCTTTCAAAAGCCGCCCGTGCCGTGAGAGAACCAGGATTTATCTTCCTGCTCGCTATCCCGGTGGCGATAATGGAATACATCGCTAACATCCCCGCGCTCAGGACTACATTGCTCGGCATAAGAGCATTCGGCGGCTGGAGCGTTCTGCCATATCTTGTTTTCTTCAGCCTTGGTTATGCGATAGCGGCAGAAGCCCGACTCAGTGCCGCGATAGAAAAGCAGCGAATAGCAGCACTGGCGGTCGGCATAGCTGTCACTGTGATCGGCTTTTATCTGGTCGAATCCGGCTTCTCCATCGCCGATTGGTTCGCAGCAATCTTGCGCGGCCTTAACGCCTGGGCCTGGCTTATCGCGATACTGGGCTTTGGCAGCAGATACTTGAACTTCAGCAATCGGTTTCTCAGATACACAAACGAAGCCGTTCTGCCGTTCTACATACTGCACCAGACTGTCATCCTGGCCATCGGTTATTACATCGTCCGACTCGATCTACCCATAACGGCGAAGTTTTTTATTATTGTAACATTCTCTCTGGTCACAATCCTCGCCCTTTACGATATACTCGTGAAGCGCGTAAATGTGCTGCGGTTTCTTTTCGGAATGAAACTCATTCCCCCATCATAAAAGTCGGAATTACTCTGGTAAATCAGTATCTAAAGTCGCCGAATTTCTGTTGCTTTTCTCTACAATCCACATAATAATGCACCAAATAGCAGATTTGTAAATCCACATGTGTCTTATATGGAGCCATATATTACATAGTTGGCCCGCAGAGAACTACCGTGACACGTGACCAGGCCCGAGGTCGATTGGCTAATCTGAATCAGGGTATGTTCCGCCTGATATCGTCGTTTCCTCAAGCGACAAGCGAACTTGTCGATTTTCATTTCAAGAGTACGGTTGAGGAATATGTGGATGCCATCACCACAGCCGGCGGCCGCAAGGTTCTCATGGTGTCACGTAACGCTTCGGACATCGCAGCTAACCTGCGCAAGGTCCTCTTGCTCTCTGATTTGGTCGTGTTCAACTGTGAGAGCTATGTACGGTCGCAGGGCCTCTCCTTTTTCCCCATAACAGACGAATTCCGGAGCCCTGTGCTTGGACTTGCACCGATTCTGGATACCGGCACTCGCAAGTATCGACCGCCAAAGCCCGTCGAAATAGCATACCTAGCAACTGCCCTGGCGCAAAAAGCCCTCGAGTGTCCAGCCCCAATTCGCCTCTTAGGAATAGAGTGGAGTGGAACCAGCAGAGGTTGGGAAAGATCAGAGTTCACGCGGACGTCTGAACCTTATTACAACGATAGGGGTGAGCGATGTCATATTGCGGCAGGTCTAATCCACGTTCAACTTCCCAAGAACGATACCTTGCTCCAGGAACTCCAGCCCCTCCTTGAAGCCGGAGGGCTAGTTTTCGCGCCGTTCATTCGAACAGGAACCGATGCGGCTGTTGTAGACGAGGGCGTCTTAAAAGCCAGTCTCATCGATGCTGTTCTAACAGTAGAGGGAACCGCTGTACGAACTGATCATGGATCTGTACATCCTCTGGCGCTGTTGAAAGTACCCTACATAGAGAAGGTCCCGTTACAGCTATTGTGCCGTATCTTGGAAGACGAACAAGAATCGATACGAGCGTTCAGGCTAGCACTTGACCGTGCTCTGGAAGACATGAGGGACTCCGCCGAACCAAGTGAGGCCGCGCGGGAGGTGAGAAGGTTTAAGCGCGAGGTCATCGAAGATGAATTGGACAAGGTACGCCAAGTCTGCGATCGAGTGTCTCGGATGAACGCACTCACAAGAATCGGTGCATACGTGGCAACTGGGGCGCTCTCTATCGCTGGGGTCCTGGGTTTGGACCCGCCCTCGGTGATTATTGGGGCTGCCAGTGTCGCCACAGCTACAGTCGCCGAGCTTTACAGGAACTACCAAGAGAAACGCGGCATCCGGAAGTCCCCAATGTATTTCGTATGGCGGCTCGAGTCAACTGCGGCCTGACAACCCGGTGGAGCTGACCACTCGCGGGAGCTGATCTTTGACGTTAGAAAGCGACTTTCAACCGCGAATGGCGGTTCTTTAAGGCGGGAGAATAGAATCATCTGGGTTGTTGAAAGACGTGCCTTGCCGTCGTGGTCTCTGGCGAAGGCGAATCCGCAGAACAGGGGTCGGTTGTCAGCGATCAGGGGGCAGGGATCAGTGGCCGGGGTTATTCGGGTTCGTAGTTCGTATTGCGTATATCGTATCATGTGCTCCGCAGGCAAATAAAGTTGCGGCGGTTCGCTAAAGTCAGACTTTACATGAGCTTAATTCTGTCATTGGGGTTACTATCGCTCACAAAGCAGATGCCTCGACTGGGCTCGGCATGACATTGACCGAAGACGCACTAACGCCTATTGTCATTTCGACCGGAGCGTCCCTCAGGGACGCGTAGTGGAGAAATCTGGCTTCGCAATGTGATTTCCCCTATAATGAACGCATGCACGAAAGCAAGACCTACTATGTTTACATTATGTCCAACCAATCGCGTACCTTATATGTCGGGGTCACCAATAATATCGGCAGAAGAGTTTGGGAACACAAGACCGGATTGGTAGAAGGCTTTACCCATCGCTATAAGATAAACACGCTGGTTTATGTTGAATCATTCGGCGATGTCTTTTCTGCGATTGAACGAGAAAAGCAGATCAAACGATGGAGACGCGATAAGAAATTGAAACTGATTGCTCAGAACAACCCAGACTGGCATGACTTAAGTGATGGACTTTGAGGTCAATATCGCATACAATGCAGATGTCTCGACTTCGCTCGACATGACAATGGCAAAATGACGAAGTATTGCAGAGTGTAAGCATGAAGGTCACTTATGATCGCCAAACAGATACGCTCACTGTGATTTTTGCCGAAACCCCAGTAGCTGAAAGTGATGAGGATAAGCCCGGTGTTATTCTGGACTACGATGCGTCCGGGAATTTAGTATCGCTGGAAATATTGGATGCATCACGCAGGGTGATGGTTCCAACTCGTATTGAGTATCAAGTTGCTCAACCGCCGGCATAAGGTGCCGAGTTCGAGTGAGAAACTGCAAATAACAAGACCGGGGTCAGCGGCGCTGTTGAAAGACGCGGCTTGCACGCCGTAGCCCCTGTGCTTTTTGCAAAAGCAGATACAGGGGGCGAAGGCGGGTTCGCGGTTCGATGTCTTCTGTTTCCGTCCTCTGTCTTCTGTCCCCTGGCATCTATCATCCCTCGTCAATCGTAACTCAGATAGTTTATTTAATCTTTGAGATGAGTCCCTCAATATGTTTGACAAATTCTTGTGTCGGCTCCAGCCAACCTTTGACAGCATCGGCCTGAAACCTGACAAAGTCTCCGTAGTCGCCTTTCATACGATTGTTAAACAGCAGGTCAAAATGTTTGCCAAATTCTTTCGGTATCAATCCTGTATTAACGAACTCTCGGTGCATCAATGACCGGAGATAACTATGTTTGCTTGTTGAGAAATCTCGTGTGAAAAGCAGTGCCGAGACCGCATAGAAGCAGGCATAGTAAAGACGATTAACATACGCGTTGAGCAGGCCCGCATCAAACAATGTTTTAGCCTCAATGATGGCTTGTTGCGCCCGTTCCATACGGTACGCAATCAGGGCTTTTTCCTCATTGGTCACAAAAGCACTCCTTCTCTATCGACATTTTTATGAAGTGGCATAGCCCGGTAAAGAGGTGAATCCCAATCTTGCTGGCTGTAAACGATAAATGTAAGCACCTGACAAGTTTCCAACTCCAGTGGGTATATGTTATCCAGTATTCTTTCCTCAAGGGCCATATCGACAGAACCATTTACTATTATCAGGATATCGTAGTCGGAATACTCGTCGGCGTCGCCGCGAGCACGAGAGCCATAGAGGATGACGTCGGCATCAGGAACCACCTGCCTTATGGCCTGCTTGCAGCGCTTAAGCAGTTCTATATCTGCACTTACCGGTTTCCAGGCATCAATAGGTATCATTTTAGCTGCGCTCTTGGACGAGACTCTTTTGATAGCATATTCTAACAGAACTGCAGCAGATTCTCGCGAAATAAAGTGAAGATTTTTCGGGGGAAAAGAGCCGTTAGCTCCGCAATTTTTTGTCAGGGCTTTGATATGTTCTGATCCGGTGCCGCAGCAGCAGCCGATTATGTTTACACCGGCTGAATGTATTTGCTCAGCCACTACCGCGAAATCTTCCGTCGAAACCTTGTAGACTAGCCTACCATCAAGTAACTGCGGCTTGCCAGCGTTAGGCTTAGCATAAACCGTTACATCGTCCGACAGTTTTCTGGCCGCCGAGACACCCGGCACAGTTCCAATTTATTCAATGGTCATTTCCTGGGCAGGGTATGCTGCCTTTGACATTTTGGACAAGTGATTCTGTCAGGTCTATAATTTGGCGGGATTTTGAATTTCAGCCCACAAGCACAAGTCAAAAATAGAAAACCCTCTACCTTTCGCATAAGGTCGCCGACCTGTCGGAGCTGTTTTTCCAGACGTTCTTCCTTCCCGGCTTCTGCGCCGGGTCCGCGAAGGGGAATGTCTTCCTTAGCCTGCGCCGAAAGTGGAACAATTGTCTTATGCCGCGTGACGCGAGTATAGGCATCAGAATAGTCTTTGAAGGATGCGCCGCCAGCCATACTGCGTAGAATTCTTATCCTTTCCGATATTGGCGGATGCGTGCTGGTGAGGTCCGATAGCCGGAGCTGGCCTCTTTTCTTGAAAGGATTGACGATGTACATTGGGGCAGTAACTTGGTTGGCAGTAGCTAATTGCGGCGAAGGGTCGTTGGCGATTTTCTCCAAAGCGCTTGCCAGACCTTCCGGATAGCGAGTCAATCTGGCGGCGCCGGCGTCGGCCAGGTATTCGCGTCTTCGAGAGAGTGCAAAATACAGAAGATACGCCATTATCGGCGCCAGGATCGCAGCAAGGATGGCGATTAGCAGAATAATAAGCTGAGCCTGGCCACCGCCTCTGCCGCCGGATGAATATCTCCGGCGTGAGCCTCCCATTGAACCGTAGAAAGTGCCGCGCATAAAAACCCGTGACAACAATACAATCGCGCCGAGCATTATGCCGGCCAGCGTAACGTAAAGGATGTCACGGTGGAGGATGTGACTTATTTCATGGGCGACGACGCCTTGAAGCTCGTCGCGGTTCAAGCGGCCCAACAGTCCGGCGGTTGCGGCTACGGATGCAGATTCGGGGCTTCTGCCGGTCGCAAACGCATTCGGAGCAGGGTCATTGATGATATAAATCTTAGGCATCGCGGGCAGACCTGCTGCGATTTTCATTTCCTCGACTATGTTGAAAAGCTGCGGGTGCACATCGTGGGTGACGGGCCTGGCTTTGCTGGCGGCTAACAAAATCTGGTCGCCCGATGATAGGCTTACCAGCGCAAGTACCAGCCAGATTGCCGCCGCAAAAATTAGGCCGAAGAAACCGCCCGCCGGGTCACCAGAAAAGCCCAGGCCGATGATAAAGCCCAGCAGCAGCAACACCACTGCCATCAACACCATCAGCAAGATGGAGTTTCGCTTATTAGCTCTAATTAATTCCCACATCGGTAGCCGTTCAATGCCGCCCTGCCCGTACACCATAGCACTTTGTCGCCGCTGAAACGATGGATGTCATTGCGAGTCCCTCGGCAAGCTCAGGATAAACTGCGCGAAGCAATCTCTGCCGTTTCATAATGAGATTGCCTCGGCCTGCAAGGCAGGTCTGGCAATGACAATCTCTCAAATAAGCGGCGACAAAGCACCCGCCCAACGAGGCATCGTTTTATACATTGCGTGACTTTGGAAAGTCACTATTGCTGTTTTTCAGCACGGCCTTTGCGCTAGGTAAAGCTCACCTTGGGCACCTCGCGCTCGGCAGCGACCTGCACCTCAAAGAAGTCGCGTTTGCCGAAGGCGAACATGCCAGCAATGATGTTAGAAGGAAACATCTGAATCTTGTTGTTGAAGAACAAGACCTGGTCGTTGTAATTCTGCCTTGCAAAAGCGATTCTGTTCTCGGTACTGCTTAGCTCTTCCTGCAGCGCCAGGAAGTTCTGATTGGCCTTAAGCTCTGGGTAATTTTCCACCACCAGCATAAACTTGCTCAGCGCCTCGCCCAGAGCACCCTCAGCCTTTGAGGCTTCGGAGACAGTTCTTGCACCCATAGCCTGGCTTCGCGCTTTGGTTATGGCCTCGAAGGTCTCGCGCTCATGCTTCATGTAGCCCCTGGCGGTTTCGACCAGATTCGGAATCAGATCGTGCCGGCGCTTCAACTGGACGTCGATCTGCGACCAGGCGTTGTCGACCTGGTTGCGGAGTCTAACCAGAGCATTGTAGATGCCGATCACGAAGAGAATCAGCAGCACAACAGCAACAGCAACAATTATCAGTGCTGTTATCATGTTCTCTCCTATTTATCGAGGGTGGCTTGCCATCTTTACGGCGTCCGCTTCTTGATAATCAAGGCGGCGACGATGGCAACCACTGCGATGACAATCAGTATTATAGTGTACTTGCTCATAATTATCTCCTTCTCTCAAATGTGTTTTGTTATTGTCTACATTGTATCAACTTTTGCTTCCATTTTCATCGCCCGTTAGCCAACTAAGGCTAAAGCGAACAAAGGTGATTTTCTCGTAGGCGTGACTTTTGCCCATCTCGTACAGACACGCAACGTTACCATCGGGCAGAGCTGCCAGGCAGGAGTATGCCGACGGGCCGGGATAAAGCAATTTTCCGACCGGCCAGGTCTTGCCCTCGTCATAGCTAAGGCGGACCGTCATCTCAATGCGTTTGCTGGCACTGGCAGGGTTTGAAAACAACAATCGGCTCTTACTGCCTTTGCCGGGCCAACTGTATCGGATGAAGCCGGCCTGGCAGATTGGCTCAACCAAGGCCGGGTCGTGCGCCACTTTCGACCAGGTCAGTCCGCCATCGGTGCTGATGGCGATGGCGCGGGTTGTTTTCGAGCGGTCGTAGTTGCGCATGTTAATCAAGAGTGTCGCATCGGCTAATTCGACTACCTGACATTCGTTGACCTGTGGGCTGATGACCCCGCCAAGTTTCCAGGTTTTTCCGTGGTCGTCACTAATGATTACGTGTGAGTTGTAGCCAGCCGGATTATTTGCATCGGCTGCGACACTGTGGTCGCAAGGAATAACCAGCCGTCCTTTGGACTGGCCTTTCTGTAACTGTATGCCCACGCCCGGACCGGTAGCGTACCAGCACCAGGTAGGCTGCTTTGTGCTCTCAGTTATCTCGATGGGTTTTGACCATGTGATGCCGTCATTATCGCTTTGGCTGACCCAGACGCGGCGGGTGTCCTTAGCGGTGTTTGCTTTGATCTGGGCCTCGGTGTCGTCGCCGCGGTTCCACGTCATAAGCAGCCAGATAGTGCCGCTGGGCTCATCCACGACCGGGCAGGGATTGCCGCAAGTATTTTCTTTGTCATCCCAGATAATCTGCTGCTTGCTCCAGGTTTTACCGCCATCCTCTGAGCGTTTGCATATCAGGTCGATGTCACCGGAGTCGCTCCGGCTGTTCTTGCGTCCCTCGCAGAAAGCCAGCAGTATTCCTTTTCCGGTCACGAGCAGTGAGGGAATCCGGTACGTGTGATAGCCGTTGGTGCCGCTGATGAACACATCGCTCTGCTGGGGCTGGCCAGTTCCAGAATGCCCAGTCTCCGCCATAGCACCGAGCGTCGCGCTGGTCAGCAGCAAAATCCATATTGGCTGAGCGAGTCCTTTCACTGTGAAGCCCTTAGTTTCGCTCCTGCTGTTTTTGGCTGAACATATCAGCTAATAGTTTCTGAATTTTACTATCTTTATCCAACCGCGCCCTTTCTAAGATACCCTGTAATTCACCTTTGTCAAACCATAAGCCGTCACCTTGTCGGCATTTGTCAATAAGAAGGGCCGGCTCCGCAGTGCCAACGACGATTTTGTGCATTTTTTTATCGCAGATGGGGCACTTTCTGGGTCTTTCAGTGGCGCCGGTGCGGACTTTGAATGATTCCAGAAGCTGCCTGGCTGTCTGGGCTGCGCCGAGCAGAATCTCCAGTTCGCCGGCATCCAGCCAGATACCGCCACATTCTGTGCAGTGGTCGATTTCGACCTCGGCAAGCTCAAGGGTAATCATCGCATTTTCGCAAACCGGACAATCCATATTTCTTTTTACCGCTGAGTCCGTAGAGGTCGCGTTCTCGTTATTCTAAAGTCAAATCCTAATATCTAAATTCTAAATCCTAAACAAATGCAAATGACCAAAATTCAAAACATTTTGAACATTTGAAGTTCGAATTTAGATATTGTTTAGAATTTAGGAATTAGTGCTTAGGATTTTCATGGCAGCTCAGTGTTCTCTGCGGTTAATCGTTAAAGAATTCAAAAGTCAAAAAATTAAAATGCAAAATGGCGTCTGAGAACTCAAAAGTGGTTTAATTCTGTTCGTCAATAGCCGATTCTCCACCGCCTTTAGTTTCCTTGCTGCCGAAAGCGAACGACAGTGGGTAGAATATTACTTTGGCTGGCCTCAGAGGTCAAGAAATCATTTTGTCAATTTGTTAGTATTTGTGCACTACTGATTATCGGACGTTTAGCCCGCCTCGTAGCTTAAGGTGTGACACAGTGGTATTGTCCGGCTTTAGTGCTTTGTCGCCGCTGGAACGATGGATGTCATTGCGAGCGAAAAGAGCCTTTAGCCCTGAGCGTAGCCGAAGGGGAAGCAATCTCTGCCGTTTCAAGATGAGATTGCCACGGCCTGCAAGGCAGGCCTCGCAATGACAACTGCTCAAATAGCCAGCGACAGAGCTTTAGGAACGTCACAATAATATAGAGTGCGGTCAAGAATATTTCTTCTTGACGTTGGAAATGGGCTTGGCTAATATTGTTGGCATTGAATGAGCCGCTAAGGATAGCGGCTAAATAATTTAAGGGCGAATGTACGATAGTCGACTGCCACACACATATTAGTTTTGAGGCCAACGACGCTGAGACATCTGCGCACCTTCAGGCAGCCCAGACAGTAGATGCCTGCATAGTGCTGGCGGCGTCAAGCGGACCCAGCGAAGAGATCAATAGAGATCTGTCCGAATACGTCAACAAGCACAAAGAAAAACTGGTCGGCTTTGCCGCGGTAGACCCGACAAAAGATAAAATCAACCCCAAAAACCTGGCAGCCATAACTGAAAAGCTGGGACTGAAAGGGACAGTTCTGTATTGTTGTGGCAGCGGCTTCCATCCTGCGCACAGTAGGGCCATGCAATTCTATGAATCGGCACAAGAGTTGAGCTTGCCGGTCTTCTTTCACAATGGGGAAGCAATTTTGAGGGCCAACGCCGTTTTGGATTACGCCCAGCCATACCTTCTGGACGAAGTGGCCAGGACATTTCCAGGATTGAAAATCATCGTTGGGGATATGGGTGTGCCCTTCGCGGAGCAAACCTTATCCGTGGTGGGCAAGCACGAAAATGTGTATGCGGATCTGACGATAAGGCCAAGCAGCGTCTGGGAGACCTACAATACAGTGGTGGCGGCGTATGAGCACGGCGTGATGGGTAAACTTTTGTTCGGCAGCGGATTCCCGTTCGGCAGCGCCGGCGAATGCATTGAGACACTGCTGGGCTTTAATATGCTCTTGGCTGACACGAATCTGCCAATAGTGCCCCGAGCCAGCATCCGGGACATCATTGAGCGCGATACATTGGCGTTGCTTGGGATAAAAGTTGACCAGAAGGTCCACTGCCCCACGGCTAATAAAAGAACGGCAAATCTATGATCCCATATTCTCTTTCCCCGGTGCTGCTTGGGCTGCCACTATTATGGATTGAGTGCACGATCGGCAGCTCAGTTTAGCAAATCTTCAAGTCAATTGAATTAAGGCGGGCCGATGTACGAGGATAAGCTACCGAAGATGGAGCCGCATCGAGCGCAGTGGAAGACGCAATGGGGGTTTCTGCTGGCTGCCATCGGGTCTGCTATCGGCTTAGGATCAATCTGGCGATTTGCCTATGTTTGCTACCAGAATGGCGGCGGAGCCTACCTTATCCCATATCTTGTTGCTCTGGTGACGGCAGGAGTGCCCTTGATGATCCTGGAATACGGTATTGGCCACCAAATGCGCGGGTCTGCACCGATGTCCTTTGCCAAGATTCGTCCTCACTGGGAGTGGCTTGGCTGGTGGATGGTGATATTTGTTATGTTCGGGATTGTGATGTACTACGCTGTGGTGATAGCCTGGTGTGTCTGTTACCTCGGTTTCTCTATTAACCTGGCATGGGGAGCCGACCCAAACAATTTCTTCTTTCATCAGTTTTTAGGGGTCACAAATAGTCCGCTGGAGGTGGGCAATGTACGTAGTCCTATCCTGCTGGGCTTACTGGTCGTGTGGTTGGTCAATTGGGTGGTCGTCTTTTTTGGCGTAGAGAAAGGCATTGAGAGAGCCAATAAGATATTTATGCCCCTTCTTTTTGTGCTGATCCTGGTGCTGATTGGATGGGTTTGGTTTCTACCTGGCGCGAAAGAGGGAATCAGCCGTTATCTGAAACCCGACTTCTCGCGGCTTGCCGAGCCAAAGGTGTGGATTGACGCCTATTCGCAGATATTCTTTACTTTAAGTCTGGGCTTCGGGATCATGGTGACTTACGCCTCATATCTGCCCAGAAAGGCCGACATCAATTTCAATGCCGCGATGACGAGCCTAATTGATACCGTTGTTTCGCTGATAGCGGGTCTGGCTGTCTTTGGCACCTTAGGATATATGGCTGCCCAAACGAATAAACCGTTTCAGCAGGTTGTGCAACGCGAAATCGGGCTTGCTTTTGTCGCCTATCCGCAGGCGATCAGCCTTCTGCCTCATTTGTCCAGCCTGTTTGGAGTACTATTCTTCCTTACCCTTATGGCCGCTGGCATCGCCTCTTCCATCTCGATCCTTGAGGCATTTTCTGCATCGGTGATCGATAAGTTTCATTATCCCCGCAAGGCTGTGGTGACAGTGCTATCGGTATTAGGTTTCCTCGGAGGAATCATCTTCGCAACTGGGGGAGGATTTGCGTGGCTGGATATCGTGGATCACTTCTTAAACCATTACGGGCTATTCGCCGCCAGTATTCTGCAGTGTATTCTGGTTGGGTGGATATATGGGGCTGATCGCCTTCGGCAGCACGTGAATTCTATATCCCGTTTTCGAGTTGGCCGATTATTCGATTTTTTTATCCGCTATCTAATTCCAGCGGTCTTATTATTCCTGCTGATTAGCGATCTAATCCAGGATATTCGTCAGCCTTACGCCGGGTATTCCTGGATTGCGATTATTTTAATCGGCCGGGATTGGCTTCTGCTGACGCTGATTGCCGCATTGATAGTCGCCATGCGGCCCTGGCGTAACCCTTCCAAACTGGATATATCACACCCAGTTTAGCCTGACCGACCACACAGCAGCCCGTGCGCTATTTGAAGCCTTTGACGCCATCTCCTACATATTTCTGGCAGGCTTTTTCTATATCGACATCGTTTATATTTGCAAGTGTGCAAAGCCAGGCAAAGACATCGGCAAATTCTTCGGCTTTGTTTTTCTCATCATGGGATACCAGAGCTGTAGCAAGTTCACCGACCTCTTCAATAAACCACATAAAGGTGGCGGGAACTCCCCTTTCCTGGTCGCGTTTCTTGTACTTCTGGGCGATCAATTGTTGAAATTCGTTGATATGCATCTAACAAGCGGCCGCGGTAGAAGAACACAGGCGCGCAATCCTGCCCCTGCACAAATCGTGCGCCTGTGCTCTACGCACTTTCACACAGGTTATTTTCCTTGGATCAAACTTGAGAGCTTTGTTTTTTCGAAAACGCTTCTGGCCTGGGCGACCGCTTTTTCGTAGGCTTGCTCGGCTCGAATGCTAAATTTTTCGCCGCCTGTTTGCTCGGCCAAGTTTAGCTGACCTGTCATAGGTCCATCAACGGCTTCGATAATCTCGAGCATGGTGATTTTTTTAGTGGGCTTAGCCAGAGAGAATCCGCCGCGAGGACCTCTCTTGCTGCGCAAAACGTTCGCTCTGACCAACTGCTGCATTATTTTGAGCAGATATTCGAGCGGTATATTATATTTTTCTGATATGTTCTGCGATAATACAACTTCCTTGTCCTGATTCTGGGCAATATAGCCCACTGCCAGCAGTGCGTACCCTGTGGACCTACTAATTCTCATCTTTTTCTCCTTCCTAATTGGGCTAATGATTACATAAAAATTTTCACGTTAGCTGACATCTCCAGCCTGAAGATTCTAAACGACTCAGAGCACCATTATGCGTAGCGGACTGGCGATTGCAAGCGTTTTCTGTCTGAAATACACAAAATTTTCGATTTGGGCAAATATCTGAGGATTTCAGTATTTTTTCAACGATGCAGCGGAGATTAAAAAATTTTCAGCGTGCGTAAAGAGCTTGACATCCTCGGTGTTGTAACTTAGGATTTCGCTTCAGTTTTTACGGCTTTTTAGGGAGAATGTTATGGCGGCAATTAAGCCCAGAATTAGCGTCCAATACGCCGAGAACGCAACCATAATAACCTTTACTGATGAAAAGATTCTTGAAGAACGGGATATTCAGGCCCTTCAAAAGTCAGTCATGTCTGTTGTCGAGCAGGCAGAGCAGATCAACCTAATTTTGGACTTTCGCAATGTGCGGTTCTTGTCCTCGGCGGTTTTAGGGCTTTTGCTACGAGTTAGCAAAAAGGTGTACGAACACCAGGGCACACTCAAACTGTGTAACATAGACCCCAAGATCTACGAAATCTTTAGGATAACACGCCTGACCAAGGTTTTCGATATTCATAAGGACCTCGAAAGTGCGATGTCAGCCGGCGGTAAAGCCGCCGGCTAAATATTTAGCCCCGCGTTTTACGCGGGCTTCACTGGCGTGTGACTTGATTGAGGCAGGGAAAGGTATGAGCTAATGGCGGCAGAGTTGCCGATCAGTTGTTCAATGGTTCTCAAGACCGAGCCGTCTGCTATTGTAGGGCTGTGCAATAAAATTCTTTCAGAGCTGCAAAGCAACCGTTTCAGCCAGGATGATGTTTTCGCCGTGCATCTGGCCATAGAGGAGGCTTTCATCAATGCCATTAAGCACGGCAACAAAATGGATACGGCTAAGAAAGTCAAGGTTGAGTATCTAATCGCCCCGGGCAAGGTTGAGATTTCCATGACCGACCAGGGCGAAGGTTTTGATCCTGAAACTGTGCCGGATCCCCGCGTCGGCGAGAATCTTTACAAGCCCGAAGGCAGGGGTTTATTCCTTATTAACTCGTACATGGACGTAGTCACATTCAATGAGCGCGGCAATCAGGTGCGTATGGTCAGATTCAAAGAAAAGCCCCCTCTAACCAAGAGCCAGAGCCAAACACAGGCATAGTAAGTAATCCAGCAAAAAGGACAAGGTAACTGCGGAGAAGTAATTGCAGCATGTGTGACAGAAACTTAGTTGTATGCGTTTGCTTGCTTATTCTGGCTGGTTGTGTACATCAGGAAGAGCCAGAGCCCCGGATTGTCTCAGGCCCCACCTTTTCCGGGCCTGCACCTATCCAGCCGAGAGTCAAGCCTGTAGAGCCAACGCCACGCATAAAGTCCATCGACAGAAATATTCCAGGTGATTGGCTGCCACCTTCAGAGCTTGAAAGGCAATGGACAGCTATAGTCATACACCATTCGGGCACCAGCAACGGAAATGCAGCCATATTTGACAAATGGCACCGCCAAGGCAATAGCTGGGATGGTGTCGGCTACGATTTTGTCATAGGGAACGGCAGCGACAGTAGCGATGGCGAGGTTGAAGTTACGTTTCGCTGGAGCGAGCAGCGGACCGGCGCACATTGTAGGACGCCGGATAATTGGGCAAACGAAAATGCCGTAGGAATTTGTTTGGTGGGCGATTTTAACAACATAGTACCCTCGTCGCGACAGATGCAATCACTCGTGAAATTGGTTGGCTTTCTGCAGAGTCGATATGGCATCCCCAAGAGCCGGATTTACGGCCACAACACTACACCTGGAGCAAGAGTTACTGACTGTCCTGGCAAAAGGTTTCCAATGGCCAGGCTGAAATCGATGCTTCCAGGCTAAGGGTAGTCTGCGGGTCCCATAAACGCAGTAGCGGATCCACCGGTAGCCGCTTTTTAGCGAGATTGAGCCAAAATATCACTTTAGGCCTGCGCGCTAAGAAAGTCGCCGGCCAATCAAGCCGAAGTTCCTCCGGTGGTATTATCGGTGATATAGAAGAAGGAGCCGATGGAATGAAGACGCATGATTCGATGCTTTCGGCCAGCTATATGTTAAATGAGCAGGTTGCACGGCAGGTTTTTGACACCTTGCCGGAGCGCGGACCCATTGTGGTGATCATAGATAAAAATGGTAATTGCTGGCCGAGTGACTCAGAAGAATTTTCCAAGTTAAGAATCAGCGAACCGTTTCTCAAGGAGCTTTGCGCCAAGGTCGACGATGGTGCTGAGCCTGTTGTAACACAGGCAAATGAGGCCAGCATTGTTGCTGCGCAGTTGGCTACTGAGCGGACGGATTGTGGATATGTGCTTATTGCTCTGCCGCGATACGGTCCCGAATCGACTTTGGCAAATATTGATATTATTGAAGCATTGCTCAATCAGATTGCTCTGGTAGCAAAGCTGCTCGAAAAGAATACGCTGCTGCACGAACTTCAAATGAAACATTACCGCGTGTACGGTCACAACGAGCCGCCTTCCAACTGACCGAATTTTCTGTCCTGCCCACGAAACTATTCTGGCGGATCACATCTGAACTTTGGCTCTTGGTATCCTATTCGATAGTGCTGCTGGCTCCGCAGCCTGATTTTTTGATTGCTTTGGCATATGCAGTTGATATAATCCCTTGGTGCATAT
>Ga0315312_1001224_pt1 | contig 21108 bp, 25 predicted proteins | sample TDP7_MG_FD_203629 | JGI IMG/M metagenome (GOLD analysis project Ga0315312, IMG submission 203629) | Freshwater sediment microbial communities from Lake Towuti, South Sulawesi, Indonesia - TDP7 | ecosystem: Environmental > Aquatic > Freshwater > Lake > Sediment | place: Indonesia: South Sulawesi... | reverse complement strand
GAACCCCCCTCAAGGACCACACCGGAAGAATCACCAGCCACTTAAGCGGCTTGCTCTACCGAACCTCCAACCTCGTCGAGATGGGCATCAAACCCGTCTACGTCTTCGACGGTGTGCCGCCCGCCCTGAAGGAGGTGGAGATTAAGCGCCGCATGAGGGTCAAGGAAGAGGCCGCCGTCAAGTACGAGCAAGCCCTGAAAGCTGGCAGACTCGAAGAGGCCCGAACTTACGCCCAAGCCACCAGCCGCCTCAAGGACTACATGAAAGAAGACGCCGTGCGCCTCCTTAACCTCCTAGGCATCCCGTGGGTCCAAGCACCCAGCGAAGGAGAAGCCCAAGCCGCCCACCTTGCCAAAAAGGGAGACACTAACCTCTGCGCTAGCCAAGACTTCGATAGCCTCCTCTTCGGAGCTCCGCAACTCGTGCGAAACGTCACCATTAGCGGCCGCAGAAAGCTTCCAAGGAAAAAGGTGTACATCCAGGTTGTGCCCGAAATCGTCGAGCTCGATCGCGTCCTCGAGGAGTTAGGCGTCACCCATCAACAGCTCATCGACATTGGCATCCTCCTAGGAACCGACTTCAACCCTGAAGGAGTCAAGGGCATCGGCCCCAAAACCGCCCTCAAACTCGTCAAAGAATATGGAAGCCTCGAAAACCTGTTACCAACGCTGGAAGAGGCGGAGTTCCCAGTTGTACCCCAACGAATACGGGAAATCTTCCTCCACCCAAAGGTTACCGACCACTACCGCCTTGCTTGGAAAGAACCCGACACAAAAGGCGCCATCGACTTTTTATGTCGCGAGAAAGACTTCTCTGAGGAACGCGTACAAAAGGCTCTAAACAAGATGACCGAAGGCCTAAGAAAGATTAAGGGAAAAGTAAGCCTCGAGGATTTCTTCTCTTAACATCGCGAGAACATGGCGCAGTTATTCAGAGTTTATATCCGTGCTTCCCAGTTAGAGGCACGAAGGCAACTCCGCCCAAATTCTCATGAACGATCTTTCGGTCCACTTTTCTGACGCGCACGAGGGTTTGGTAGAGGTAGACGCCACCCACCGGAATAACCAAGACCCCCCCAGCCTTCAGCTGCTCCACCAAGGGCTTAGGGACATCCGGAGCCGCCGCGGTCACCAGAACGCGGTCATACGGAGCCTCCATCGAGTATCCTTCGGAGCCGTCTCCGCAAATCACGGTGACGCGGTTGCCGTATCCTGTCTTCCCTAAGTTTCTTCTTGCGAAGTCGGCTAGCTCCGGAACGATTTCCACGGTGTACACATGTCCCCATTTTTCCTCTGGTGTGTCAGTCGGAGCCACAATCTCGGCTATGGTAGAGGCGTGCCAGCCCGAACCTGCTCCGATCTCTAGGACTTTATGCCCCACCTCCAACTCGAGGGCCTCATCCATGATGGAAACCATGTTTCGCCCAGCCAACCGCGCTGGATCAGCTGTGAGGCGCCGAAATAGTCTGCCCATACCCTATGGGAAGTGGGGTATCCACCGCCGCATGTGACTTAACACCCTCAGGGAGAAAGGGTTCTCGAGGAACCCTTCGCAAAGCTCGAATAACCTGAGGTGACCGGAGAATCCCCTCCCTCACCAGCCTCTGAACCAATTCCTCCCAAGCCCGCTTTTCCATCTCTCATCCTCATAGAATAAGAGGAAACGCATGCTTAAGATTTTGCAGCCGATATCCTCCTAACTCGGTCTTGGCGTTCTAAATCGTTTCGGCAGCCCAGAAAGGAGAAGCGAACCCGGACTACTTGACCGTGACCGACTTGGCTAGGTTCCTAGGCATGTCTGGGTTGCACTCCTTCTCGACGGCCATGTAGTATGCGAAGAGTTGCAGGGGGATCACGTAGAGGATGGGTGAAAGAATGTCAGGCACACCTTTGACGATCTCCACATAATCGTCGGCTATGCTTTTGATCTCTTCGTCTCCCTCTTCGATGATGGCGATGATGGATGCCCCTCGGGCCTTCATCTCCATAATGTTCCCCACAACAGTTTTGCGGGTTTCGTCTCTGGGACAGATGAAAATCGCCGGGAAGCCGGGCTCGATGAGGCTGATGGGACCGTGCTTGCTTTCTCCAGCAGGGAAGGCTATGGAGGGTACATAGGCTATCTCTAGGAGCTTCAGTCTACCCTCGAGGGCTGTAGCCGAACTTATTCCCCGCCCCAGAAAGAAGAAGCACGGTTTGTCTCGGTATTTCTTGGCGAGTTGTTTTATCTGCTTCTCTCGGGTTCGGAGAATGTTTTCAGCGAACGTAGGGATTTGTTCCAGTTGTTCTTCCAGTTGTTCAATCTCCTCATGGGAGATCTTCCCCCTCTTTTTGGCGAGTCTTAGCGCGAGTTGGGCGAGCACGGAAAGCTGGGTGGTAAAGGTTTTGGTGGCCGCAACCCCTATTTCTGGACCCGATTGTTGGCAAACATAAACGCGGGAAACGCGGGTCAGAGTGGAACCAATGACGTTGGTTAGCCCGAGGATGGTGGCGGCGCGAAGCCTCGCGTGTTCCACAGCGGCTAGCGTGTCGGCGGTCTCCCCAGATTGGCTAACGACGAGGAGGGTGCTATCGATGTTGACGGACCTTCCGTGTTGTTCCACAAACTCCGAAGCGATAACAGGGTGAGTTGCTAAAAAAGCCAATTTAGAAAACGTATAGGTGGCAGCGAGGCAAGCGTGGTAAGAAGTTCCGCACGCCACCAAGAAGACCTCTCCAGCGCGGTCGAGGAAGGTGGTCATCAACTCTAGGTACTGGTCTTGTAATCGAAGAGAGTTCTTGAGACATATGGGTTGCTCGTGAATCTCCTTGAGCATGAAGTGGGGGTACCCTCGTTTTACCGCCATCTCAGAGCTCCAGTCGACAAGCTTGGGTTCTCTTGTGACAAGGCTCCAGTCCATGAGTTTTCGGATTTCGTACCCACTATCGCTGAGAATTACGAGCTCCCCATCTTCGATGATAACCGCCTTGTTAGTTAATGGGAGGAAGGCGGGGATGTCTGAGGCGCAGTAGGCGGCGTTTTCAGCGATCCCCACCACGAGGGGGCTTTCCCTTCGGGCGCAAAGGATTTTGTCTGGCTCTTGGGCGAAAAGGATGGCGATGGCATAGGAGCCCTCTAATCGATTTATGGCCTCACGCACCGCTTCCACGTAGGTTGACCCCCTCTTCATTTCCTCTTCAATAAGGTGGGGAATCACCTCACTGTCGGTTTTAGATCGAAAGACATGCCCTTGTTCTTCAAGCTCTCTCCTAAGTTCTGCAAAGTTTTCAATTATTCCATTGTGGACGACGGCAATCAGCTCATAGCAATCGATGTGTGGATGAGCGTTCACCTGGGAAGGGGCTCCGTGCGTTGCCCATCTCGTGTGTCCTACCCCCATTCGACCGGGGAGGTTATCTAAGTTGTGTAACGCATGGACGTCATCGATCTTCCCTTGATCCTTTTTTATGAAGAGCCTGTTTTCATGAAGGGTTGCCTCCCCCACAGAGTCGTAACCCCGATACTCCAACCTTTTTAGGGCGGCGTGAATAACTGGAGCTACGTTGCCATCCTTGAGAATGCAACCGAAAATTCCGCACATGAACGACGCCTCACAGTCTCCTTGTTAGTTAACCTTGGTTCTCCTCTTCTCACTACGTGCCCTAGCCAAGTTTAATATTTAAGAAATGTTCAAAAGAACGTAACAGCTCTCGTATCGAAAAACGATATTTGTCCATACTCACATTTTCCCACCATGGCTAAGCGGCTTTCACATAGGTGAGCATATTTTGTCTGATTGAATTCTATAAGCTTTTTTCAGAAAATGGTTTTAGGACTAAAAACAGGACAATAAGGGTTTATGACTTTTTCAGCAATTCAAGCTTGAATTGTTAAAAAAGGTTTAAAAGGATTATGCGCAACATTTTAATTCCCTCTCTCTCTTTTCGCTTCTCAGTGTTCTATAAGATTGAGAAGTTCGTGGTGGCGCTCATTCCTATCACCGTGACTTACAGTTCAATAGGGCACAATTGTAAAAAGCTTCTTAAGTCTACAAGTATCACGCTATGGTACATATTTAGGTCAAGAATCCGTTGACCGCATTCCGTGAGCCCACTCAGCGCACGAATACGATTAGACACGCACGTCACCCCTAAAAAAATGTTTATAAGGGAACCTTAGCTCCATAGTTAGGAGGAGTAGCCCACTTCATAAACCAACGGGCGGTTGTTCCCGTGAGGAAGAAATTGTTGCTCGGTGGGGAAAGAAGAAAATACATGGTAAAGGACATCGTCGTTTTTGATCAGCCTGAGAGGCTAAAGGCTGTTTTAAATAAAGTGAGTTGGAGGATTCTTGAGCTTCTGAGCGAAAGGGAGATGTACCCCATAGAGATTGCGAGGAGACTGAAAGTGCACGAGCAAAAGGTTTACTATCACATCAGAAGGCTTGTGGAGGCCGGTATAGTGAAGGTTGTGAGGGAAGAGATGAGGAAAGGCGCCATCGCAAAGTACTACAAAGCTTCCTTCCCCGCCTTCGGGGTGGAGCTTCCCTTTGGCCACCGAAGGATTAAGACCATCTCAGTCCCGGTCATGGACGAGAAAATGAAACAGTTCTTTAGTCCCTTCCTTAAGGACAGCAGCTTCGATGGGAAAATCGTTGTGGGTAGTCCTGACCCTCACGGTCCCTTCAAGGCTAGGGCGAGGGACGGACACTACGCCTCCTATCTAACCCTCTTCCTAGGACAGTTCGTGGACCTACCGGAGGATTTCGCCATAAAACTGGATGTAGACGTAAAGGCGGAGAAGGAGGAGGGAAGCAACATGATTCTGGTGGGAGGTCCCGGTACCAACCTCATCACCGAGGAGATCAACGAGTTTTTACCCATACGGTTTAACATGATGCCCACCGAGCAGGGTTTTCTTCTCGGAGGCCTAGTATCTGAAAGAACTAGGAACGTTTACACCAGCGACACCATAGGGGTGATTGCTAAGATAGTAAATCCTTGGGACAAAGAAAAGAGAATAATCGCTCTCGCTGGCAACAAGGCGGTGGGAACCAAAGCCTGCGTGATAGCCCTGACTAAATTCTGGGTGAATGTCCTCAAGAACTTCAGCGACAAAGAAAAGTTTGCGACCGTGATTCAAGGATTCGACCTAGACGGAGACGGAAAAGTAGACTCCGTAGAGGTTCTCGAATAGTTTAGCAGCCGTTTCAATCCACGTCTATCACCGGTAAGCTTATGTAGAGTTGATGGAACCTCTGGGGTCGTCATGAAAATAACTGAAGTTATCCACGCGCGAGGACACGAGAATGTCCAGGCAACCCACAAAACGACCTTTGAGATTACAAGAGAGAAGGCTCTCACCAAGCGCGGCGATTGCGTTGTTGCCGTAGACGCAACCAAGGGAGCGGTGGGCTTGCATCCAAGGTTTAAGGAAGCCGCGAAAAAGGAAGGTGCACAAATCACGATAACGATTGGGGCTGGAGAGCTAAAGGAAGTTGTCAACGCCTGGGGGAGTCCTCAATTGTTGTTTCTCCACCCTACGGACTTGGTGGTGAGAAAGAGTGGTTACGTTTGTGGTCGAACAATAGCCATAAGGGCGGATAAAGGTGCCATCGACATTTCGAGAGAGATCGTTGAAAAGTTGCGAGATCCGTATCAAAGGGTGAGGATAACGCTAACGGTGGAAGGTGTTAGTGAATTTCGGCGTCCACCGCCACCTGCCAAGTGAAGGGCGCGGTTGCTCGAACTATTCTCGCCAACAAGATTTTCAAATGGCGATTACTCTGTTTCACGGCTTCGGTCAGTCGAACCCTTGCAGCTTCTAGGGGATCCGGAGCGCTCGTGAACACGTAGTAGTGCATAACACCCCTCTCGATCTTGAGGGCTTCGCAAGCCACGTTAACGTATTCTACCGCCCTTTCCGGCAAGTTCATGATGACTCGATCCGCGATCCCAGTTAACCTTTCATCGACAACTTCCTCAACATCGCCGAGAATCGGTGTAACCTTTTCCTGAACGTGATTCGCGGCGATATTCTTCTTTAAGTAGTGGACGGCATACGGATTTATGTCGATGGCGTACACCCGCACGTCCTTGTGCCGCTTCGCGATTAGGATAGAGAAGGGCCCAACTCCGGCGAACATGTCTACCACGGTTTCGCCATCCCTAACCTCCAATGCAACACGATGGTGCTCATAAGAGAGTCTTGGCGAAAAGTAGGCTCTCGCTAGGTCCACGTGATAGACACATCCATGCTCCTTATGGAGTGTCTCGGTTTTGCTCACGCCAGCGATTACCTCAAATTCTCTCAGTCGATAAACTCCCTCCACCGCACCAGACTTCGCCAAAACCGTGCGCACCCGCTTGTGGGTCTTCAGTATGGCCTCTCCAATGATCCCTTTATAACCCTCAAGTTCCGGGGGGACCTCAAGAACGGCAACGTCTCCCACGAAATCGATGGCTTGTGGAAGACTCGCTAAAAGGTGGGGTGGCAACCTATCCTCCAGGACATCAAGGAGCTTGAGGGGGCGTTTCGCTCGTTCGGGAAACCTATGCGCAGAGATTTCGAATTTGGGTAGGCCCTCCTCTAGTTTTTGGATGAGCGTAGGAGGGGGGAAGCTAGTTAGGGGTATGTACAGGTGGTCTCCCACTCGCTGAACCATTAACTCTTGGTCAAAGAGATGAAGACTTCTTGTTAGGGTTATGGCTTTCTCGCCGAGGGCCTTAGGAACCCTTAAGCAGGGCGCCTTAGACATCGTTTTCCCCTTAGAATCAAGCCAAAACGTGTTTAAATTTCTATGGTATTTTTCTTCATCGTTCTGACGCGAATAGATAACGGAAAGCCTTTACGCTTCGGCCTCTAAAGGAAATGGGGAAAGGGAGCGCTATGAAAGTCTTGCCGCGGGCTTTCTATGCGAGGAAGACCTTGATCGTAGCCAAAGAACTGCTAGGTAAGCATCTCGTTAGACGCGTGAAGGAAGGGGAGATGGTCGGCAAGATCGTTGAGGTAGAGGCCTACCGGGGTTCTGACGATCCGGCCAGCCACGCGTACAGGGGAAAGAGGCCGAGAAGCAAGCTCATGTTCGGGAAGGCTGGCATCGCCTACGTCTACTTCATCTACGGAAACCACCACTGCCTCAACGTAACCACAGAAAGAGTGGGCGTCCCAGGAGCCGTTTTGTTCAGAGCCCTAGAGCCAGTCAAAGGGATGGAGGTCATGCAGAAAAACAGAGGAACTAAAAGCCTCTCAAACCTAACCAGCGGCCCCGGCAAACTAACCCAAGCCTTGAACATAACGAAGAAACAAAACGGCTTAGACCTCACCAAAGAAGGAGAATTATTCATCCACGACCCAGAAGAAAAAGAGTTTCCTGAAATAGTATCCACAAAAAGGGTTGGAGTTAAAGCAGGCCTCGACAAACCGTGGAGATTCTACATAAAAGAAAACAGATTTGTTTCAAGAAAATAAGGCGGAGACGAGGAAAGTGGCGGGCCCGAGGGGAATTGAACCCCTGACCTACGGGTTAAGAGCTTCAACCTAGTTCCATACTAGTCCGCCGCTCTACCTTGCTAAGCTACGGGCCCTAGACTCATCGATAAAGCCTACTTAACAACACCTCTAATAACTTTTTCTTTTCCGAACTAACCATTTTCAGTGGAGCACCTATCTGATCTGGCGCATAGCTACACTAATATTCTGGTTGTTGAAGTATGGTAAGTTGTTACGGGGTTGAGTCCTTGGGTGAGTTGGTCTTCGTAGGTTTGGGCTTACACGATGCGATGGGTATTTCGCTTCGTGGGCTCGAGGAGACGAGGGAGGCAGACGCAGTGTTCATAGAGCTTTACACGAGTTTGATGCCCGAGTTGTCTGTTCTGGAGCTGGAGAAGCTTGTTGGAAGGGGGGTTTTTGTTGTTTCAAGGAGGGATTTAGAGGAGGAAGGAGGACGGATGATTCTGGAGGAGGCGAAGGAGGGGAAGGCGGTGCTGCTCGTCCCTGGAGACCCTCTGATCGCGACCACTCACGTGGACCTGCGGGTCCGCGCGGAGAAGCAGGGAATTAAAACCCGCCTCATACACGGGGCTTCAATTGTTTCCGCGGTTGTTGGGCTGTGCGGCTTGCAAAACTATAAGTTTGGAAGAAGCGTGACCATCCCGTTCTCTGAAGAGGGCTTTGCCTCCGAAACCTCCTATCGGGTGATCCTTGAAAACAGGGTGATGGGGCTTCACACCTTGTGCTTCCTAGACATTAGGGCGGAAGAAAGACGGTGCATGACTGTTAGGGAAGGTTTGCAAGCGCTCCTGGGTGTAGAAAGACGAAAGAGAGGCCACGTGATCACCCTAGACACGCTCGTGGTGGGTATAGCCAGGGCAGGATCAAGGGATCCCGTGGTCAAAGCGGGTTATGTAGGAGAGATAATGAGCTACGATTTCGGCTCTCCCCCTCACACCCTCGTCTTCCCAGGAAGGCTCCACTTCATGGAGGCTGAGGCACTCATAACCTTAGCCGGGGCTCCGGAAAGCATAAGGGAAAGGGTTGAATGACGATGGAGGAACTGGTATCGAAGTATATTCAAAACACCGGGCGAGTCTTGGCCGAAATAATAGTTCCACAGGGCTCGATACGCATTAGTGAAGGAGAAATCAGAGGCATCATGGAGACCGCTCAGCGCTATTTAGAAGACGCCAAATATTATCAAGACAAAAGTAAGCTTGAAACGAGTTTGGCGTCAGTTGCCTATTGTGAGGGGCTGCTGGACGCCCTACGTTTGTTGGGAGTCGTGAAATTCTCATGGGAGGCAAAGAGATGAGCAAGAAGAGGAAGGTTGTTTTAGCTTCAGGCACCTTCGATTTACTTCATCTGGGCCACGTGAAGTATCTGGAGGAGGCCAAGAAGGCCGGCGGAGAAGACGCCGAATTAGTTGTCATTGTGGCTAGGGACAGCACCTTCGAGAAGATGAAGGGAAAGAAGCCGGTGATGCCCGAGGACCAGCGAAGGGCCCTCGTTGAGTCTCTAAAGGTGGTGAACGAGGCCATCTTAGGCTATGAGGAACTGGACATAAGCGGAGCCATTGAAAAGATAAAGCCCGACATCATAGCTGTCGGGCACGATCAAGGCGAAATAGAAAAGAAGGTGCTAAAAGCGATTGTAGAAAAGGGGCTTAACGTTCAAATTGTGAAGATCGGAAGATTTGGAAAGGAAGAGCTAAACAGCTCTTCAAAGATTAAGAGAAAGATCATCGAGACGTGGAAGTGAGGACTTCCACCTTCACCTTGTTTCCATCCTTCAACTTTAGTTGACCGCGCAGGTAGGTGGGGGCAATGACCTCTAGTACAGAGGAGTTGTAGTGACTCCGTAAGGCGCACACAACTGCTCCCTTGGCCTTGTTGTTGATTAAAGCGTGAAAGCACCTCACATGTCCGAAGGTTCTAGATTCGTCCTCGAACCCCTTGATCTCTATAGCGGGATACATGTCCAATTCGGATCTTGTTTTCATGTCGTATTCGGCTGTGAGCTTAAGGTTAAGGGTTCCAGGGTAGGGGTCAAAGCCCAGCTTTTCGATGAACTGCCTACGGTATCCGTCTTGAGTCACGTAGTAGGCTCCCTCACCGAGGCCGGTGAACACCACCCCCTCCAGGGTGACGGACGGAGGATATTCCGCCTCCATGACCTGGCGTAGGCTAGAATACAGCTTTTTCAGTTCACTGACTCCAACCGTAGTGATTTTAATCAAACAACCTTCCGGGGTGACGACTCTTTTGATCCAACCCCTTTTCTCCAACTGAATAAGGTGGCGGGAGGCCGTTTGTTGGGAGGATCTCATCCTTTCGGCTAAATACTCGGTAGAGACCTTCACGGTTCGGTTGCCCGCGCCCATCTCCGCCAGCTTATATAGGGTGAAGAGATGCCTCCATAAACGCGCATCAACATTTAAAGGGGTCATTCGGATCGCCTCAATGAGGAAAGAGCAAACTGCCTATATAAGCAACTCGAAGTCGTCGCTATAATAGCGTAGCCTCTTCGCTGGTGCCTAGAGGAAAGGGGCTTGACTCGTTTTGGTGAATGACCGTTCTTTTACCCGTTTCCTTAATCACGAAACCTAATACTAGGGTCATCTCGGCTACAATGGCTATCATAATTACAGCGGGAAGAAAGGATCCTGTTACATCTTTAACATACCCTGCCACTGTTGGCATGATGACGGAGCCGATATTAGCGAGAGAAGAAACCCATCCGGCGGCGCTTGCCACAAAACCCGCTACCTCTGGAAGTTCGGCCAGTATCAGGAGCACCAGGGTCAGAACCCCAATGGTGCAAAAGCCGCTCACGAATACAGTGACCCAAAGAGGGAACCCTTGAGACTTCTCGATGGCTAGAATGGCAGGGCCGCTAACGAGCCCAAGAATCCATATGAAGGGTTTTCTTAGGCCGACACGATCAGAGGAGATGCCTATGGTGAGGCTGGCAACCAAAAACCCGAGGGGCAGCATGGAAGCGACGAGGCCCGCGGTGACTGATGGGACGCCTTTAAGCTCTAGTATGCTTGGAAGCCAGTAACAAACGGTGTCATAACTCCCCATAGCACATAGGAGGAGCCCTGTTAAAATCCAAACGTCTTTCATTCTCACTATTGCAGCTATATCCTTCCTTAACGAGGATTTTAACTGTGCTTTTTGAGTTGTGGGCTCTCTTGCTATAAACCACCAAGCAACCGCTAACACTAAGCCCGAGACGCCGTAAACAATATAGGTGTTTCTCCAAGTGCCTACTACCGCAAGAACATGGGGAGTGAAGCCTAGCCCGAGCATGTTACCGATGGAGAAGCCAGCGACATATATTCCGGTTGCGAGGCCCAGTTCTTCAGGTGGAAACCATGCAGCAGCCAGCTTTGGTAAGCAAGGCATGATTGCTGCCACTCCAACTCCTAAAAATGCTTGAAACATGAGTAACGTCCAGTAGTTGATGGCAAAGCCTCGTAAGAGCCCTGAGACACTCATGGTGGCAATCGCCAGTCCCATCGTTAACTTCACCCCTCTACGGTCACCGAAGATTCCCCAAGGAATGCGCAATACGGTGATCATTAGGAAGCTCATGGGGAGGATGAAGCCTGCTTGGGCGTAGTTGAGGTTCATCTCCGGCATTATCTGCAAAACCAGAGGTGAAGAAGAGAACAAGAGAAGATGCTCTATAAGCGTCGTTAGAAAGACTAAAACCAAGATCGCCCATCGATAACGAGGCGGTCTACTCACCTTGGCCATACCGAAAATTTTGCACTACTACGGATTAAAATTTATGCATAAAACACGATGTTAAAAGACCGTAGGCCAAGAGACGCGGTGGGGAGTGTGTTCATTTTGAAAGAAAACAGCTCTTTCCGTCACGGTTATCGTAATTTTGATCGTTATAGTTACATTTTATTGCTGTCGTAAATGATCTCGCGTTCAAGATGTAGAAAGCAAACAGATCAAGAAATAATAAAAAATAAATAATAGTCCGGCATAATGCGGTGTTCAAAAATTAGGTCGCGAGAAATTGAAGTATTGTCTTAGTTGTGGCAAGGAAGTTCCGGTTGACGCTTGGTTCTGCGATAGTTGTGGTGCAGAGTTGAGGGTTCAACAAGCCTCTCAGCCTTCAGCGCCGGCCCACTCAACATCCACCCGCAAGACATCACGCAGGAAGTATTTGGCGGGAGCGCTTGCGGCGGCTATGGCCTTGATAGGCGGGTACCTTACCCTAAAGAAGATTCCGTTTCCAGGTGAGCCAACGCCTACACCCACGCTCAAACCAACGCCCACACCCTCGCCGACCCCAACACCCACGCCTACACTCACTCCTACACTAACACCTACTCCTTCGCCGACTCCAAAACCAACACCGACGCCAACGCCTACTCCCACCACCACACCCACACCCACGCCGACTCTAGTCTGGCCAATAGACAAGCCGCAACCAGCTGGGAGGATTTGGCAGAAAACAGTCAATCCTTACTTGCGGTCTGGCGGTCAGGGAGACGCTGCTTGGGGTGACGCAATGATAGCGGCAGTGAATGATGGTGATGCTCCCTCATATTCTGCGATCGTAGATCTTTATGTTGCTCCTGATCCTGGTGCCCCCGTAGATCATCTTCAGGCTAAGTTGAAAGAGTGTGTACTCTTGAAACGATGGTCCGGTCTCGTAATACCGGCCGCAGGGAGGGTAGATTTCTACTTCACTGACGAAACGTTTCCCGCTCTATTTGAGACAGGTATCGTCATTGTGGTTGTAGTCTATGATCCACTACTTGATCCTAGAGGATTCAGAATGGATAGTGATGCTCAACTCAAAACTGTGTTTCGGTCTGGACCGGATCGTGATCGGCATATTTTCGTATTTAGTCCATATGGGAGGGTGTATTAGATGCCCAAGTATGCTGTTCACATGACTGTTCTGGATGCGGCGATCGATAAGCTTCGAGCAAGCCCGGACCCAAATGTGAGAAACATCGGGGACATCATGTACAGGAATAGGCAAGCCGCTGTACTGGGCTGTATCGGGCCAGACTTGTTCTTTTGGTCTCCAGACTATGACATTGTTCGTATTCCGTACAAGTTCTATGAAAATCTCAAATGGGCCATAGATCTTTACAACAATACCATTGGAGTAATAAAAGATGCGATCAGAGCGATGGGTGAGCCGGTTGAGGAAACGTTAGAAACGCTTGCTCCAGCCACTTTAGAGCTCATTAAGAGGCTTATCGCTGAAATAAAGGAGACTTCAGATCTCCTCAAATCGACGTTGTCGACTGGGCTCTTTGCGGGGGTACTCGAAGGATACGACTTCCTAGCACGACCTTCAGACCTACCAAGTTTAACTCATACCCTTTTTGATATGTTTGTGCCTCCCTTGCAAAATGGGGATGACGAAACACTGTGGTACTGGTTCGATATGCTTCATTACAGGTGCACAGGGCTCTTCCTAAAGAATTTAATCAAAAATGCCGAAACTGAAGCGCAGAAAGCGTATGCGTATGGATATGCAACGCACATAGCTACCGACGCAGTAGGCCACGGATATGTAAACCAAATAGTCGGAGGGCCGTATCGTATGCACCCTCAACGCCACGCAACATGTGAAAACTTCATTGATTCTTGGAAGTTTTATGAGAAAACTGGCGAAAGCATTAACGTAGAGCTTCATGGAAAGCTAAATCTTCCAGGGAGTCTCCCTGCAGGATTACCGGAATTCCTGTATGAAGTATTCTTAGAAACGTATAGAGATAAACCACATCCAGCACGCATAAACAAGCCGGATGGTTTTCTAACGGCCGAAGATATTAAAACTACCTATGAGGTGTTCCGGTTTGTCTCTGAAGTTTTAGGTGGCCTGTCCGTAAAGCCGCCAGAAGAACCTTTTAGTGGTGTTCTGGATGTGTTGAATGACGCCCTGGAAAGGTTTGAGGCACCACCTTCTCCGCCCAGCGGTAGAGGAGTTTGTGGTCTGTGGGATATTCTTGCCTTTGGAACGACGGAGAGGTCGCGTGAATGTTACAAGGAGTTTGTTGAGGCGATAGGCGAGTGGCTCGGATATCTAGGCGAATTAATTGAATGGACCTTCGAGACAATACTTAAACTAGCAGATTTTCTTTTAACTGCACTGCTTAGTATACCGATCACAGTTGCCATGGCCATCCTCTACGGGATTCAACTGGCCTTATACAACCTCTATCGTTCGCTTCGCTCAACTTTGGTATTAGCTGGACTCGTATATCCAGAGCCCGACGAGCTCCAAACTAGCCATGGGAGAAACATGATTACGCCATACCAGTGTCTAATAGCTCCCTTCAAACGTTACCCAAACGTGCACTCATGTGAGCTAAACAATTTACAGTGTCCGATTGACACTGTTGAGACACCTGGAACAGCTGCGGCATGGTATCCATCCGATCCAAGCATTACCCCAAACAAGTTTATCAGCGAAGAACTCTTTAATTCTGCTAATGTAGTTAAGTATGCGAAAGCGAAGACTCCGGCAGAAACCCGGAATCTTCAAGGCGACAAACTCGTCATGGGAAATGCTATAGACTTAGCTACTTGGATAATTGCAAATATTAACGTGTCGGGTATGGAGGAAATCGTTTATGCTAACTGGAACCTAGACTCGGATCGAGGCTACGGGTATAAATGTTGGAAGAGTAATCCACTAAAACTAACCGTCCCCACCATGATATCGGTTGAAGAGTACGTTTAAGAGCTATTTCAAGTCTCGGGCATAAGTCAGACGAAAACGATGTGGAACTCGTCTTCTAGCTACTGCTCAGCAACAGCCACGGCCTATGGTCTCCCCCCAAAAAGCAGGCGGGCGGGACGGGATTTGAACCCGCGACCACAAGCTTAGGAGGCTTGTGCCCTATCCTGACTAGGCTACCCGCCCAAACCCGCCCACTATATTGGAGAAAAAGGTGCAATTTTAGCTTATTGTTTACCAAAGACTATTTTTAGTGAGAGCATCCAAAGTTTACAGGAAATAGCGGAGAATGCGAAAATGAGGAAGCTGAGGCTGGTGGTCTTTGACGTGGATGGAACCTTGATAAAGGTTGAGAGTAGTTGGCAGCACCTGCACGAACAGCTGGGCACCTGGGATAGAGGCAGAAAATACGCTGAACAGTTTTTTCAAGGTCTCATCACGTATGAGGACTGGGCTACGCTAGACGCATCTTTGTGGAGAGACCTGCCCCTGGAGAGGGTCCTACGAATAGCAAATGATATACCCTACACGGATGGGGCGCGTGACACAATAACAACCCTAAGAAGGAGGGGGCTCGTGGTGGTTCTGTTGAGCGCTGGCTTATCCATCGTTACGGATAGAATTAGACGTGAGATAGGAGTCGACGACTCCCTTGCCAACGAGTTAGTCGTGAAAGAAGGCTTCCTCACGGGCGAAGTGAAGGTGAACGTTTCGTTCCACAACAAGGACGAAGTCTTGGATGGCATCCTGAAAAAATTCGGCGTAACACCAGATGTGTGCGCAGCCGTCGGCGACGACGAAACCCTCATACCCCTATTTGAGAAGGTGGGCTTACGAATAGCCTTTAATCCTCGTAAAAAGGTTGTAGAAAAGCATGCAGACGTGGTTGTTAAGGGCAACGACCTACGCCAAGTCTTGCCACATCTTCTTTAGCGAAGAAATCTTTGAATCCGCCACCGGACCCAACTCATTTTCCTCTTGATGTCTTAATTTGAATACTTTTTAGGGCTTTCATAACTCTTTTGTGTGTTTGTTCTACGGTTTCGACGCCCGTGTTTAGCAAGATGCAGGGTATCTTGTATTCTGAAAATAGTTTTGAGAAATAGTATTCCTGTGTCTTCGAGTCTAAGTCTACGGAATACGGGTATGGGTTAAACCATGGCTCGTTGCTCATCTTGCCCCACATTTCTTTAGGACCACTGCCCGGTTGAACCATAAATTCTCCTCTACGCAACACTTCAATCGCCTCGTCTGGCTTCAGTTTTACTTCCGCTGGATTTTCATAGTCTCTTCTTAAAAGAACAACTAAGACGATCTTGACTTTGTCAACAACTTTGTCTTTGCCTTGTAGTAGTTCACGTGGTACCATAGCTCTAGAGTTTCCAAAAGCATAATAACACCAGTTTCTATCTTGGTCAAAAACGCATGTTCTCTGGTTGTTCTTGCACTCTTCCATACATATCGCATTTTCGCAATCCTCTTTCCTTATTGTTATGTTTTCGCATCTGGATACATCAAAAATAGGGCGAAGCCACGGATGGTCCTTTTCATTTTCCGCTCGCATGTACAAACTTTTCTCTGGTTGAGTCCCTACTAAAGGTGAATTTGGGTTGACGAAAACCGATGTGCGTCTCTTTTGACAATAGTAGATGGTTGGTTCGATTCCCTCGATTCCTATTACGGAATAGAGGAATACCCGGGTTGGCACGTCTTCAGATGCTGACCACCAGTTCTTCTTCCAGAAATCAAACTGATGAGGATTATTAGTGATGAACTCTACCCCAACGCCTTCGAGATTTGCCTTTGCTCTGTGGGTTTCATTTGGTTTGAGAATATCGTTTGCCACTTCTAAAATTTTATCTAACGTATTTGAGCCTACCAATTTAGCATTTTTTTCTCTAGATTTTTCGTTTGTCACGTAATTGCTTAACATTTTAACCCTGTCGTAAGCATGTTTTCAAGTTAAAGATAGTCGGACATAAAGATAAATTTTTAAGCCAATTTTTGACTTTTTGTTATCTTTGATATCTTAAAAATTACAAAGTGACAAAAGGTTTAAATACTATTGCACAAAAATATCAGTCATGTTTGACAATAAAGATAAATTGCTTTTAAAGGAACTTATCAGAGATAGCAGGCAAAAAATCATTACGTTGGCTAAAAAATGTGGCATAACAAGGCAGAGCGTTTACAGTAAACTCGATGAGTTCAGAAGGAAAGGTTTACAATTCACGGTTGACCTTGATCCAAGAGACATCGGTCTCAGGTTAAGGGCTTATATCCTGATCGTTGCAGAACCGCAGACAGAGTTTCGAAAAGAAACAAATGAGATCATTAAGAAATTCCAGGAAATCTCTCAGATCCATTATCTTTTAGGAAGATTTGACATCCTCGTAGAGGCTATTGTTAGAGACATAGATGAATTAAGAAGTCTATTAAGAAAAATACAGAATCTGTCTGCGGTTAAAAAAACCGAGACTCTCCTCGTTTACGAAACAACCAAGCTACAGGTGAAGGAACCATTGATAAGGATATTGGAAGGTCAGGCTAGCCACTGAGCTAAAACTTGACTAATCAACAGGGTTTAGTCTTCAACGTGATCGGTAATATTTAAGTTGGGCGTTGGGCTGAATAGAGGGTGGCGGGGACACCCGCGGATTTATCGGAACCTCCAGCGGGTTCTGATGCCTCCAGCTGCCTCTTATATCGTTTCTTAAATTCTTCCAACCTCATTTTTTCACCTGCTTTTGTTTTACTAAGTGAAAGATAGACGTTAACTTTTTTAATTTCAGCGTATGAACTGCTGGTTCATGTCTCTACGTGTTCCGAGGCGCGCGAAGGCTTCCGGAAAACTATGAGAGGGCGGCGAATATCGTGGCCAAGAGGATTAACAGACCACCTATCAATTGAGTGATGCTAAGGAGTTCGTTGAATATTACAGAGGCTGCAAGAACAGATGTGATAAGGTCTGCTGTGCTAAGAATGGAGGCCCTCGACGGTCCAACTATTTTTAGCCCTTGGAAGAATATTGTTATAGCGAGGAAAGTACAGATTAAGGAAATCATTAACACCCATATCCATGCCTCAAAATTCCATGCTAGATGAAGCTCGCCTGACAGTAAACCAGATATTCCGAAGCTCAGGCTTGCAGCCCCCATAATGTAGAATGATCCTATTTCACCACTGAGCCCGTTAAGCACTCGTGCGCTAACCAAGATATAGGCGGTATAGGTGATGGCTGCACCGAGCGCAAACGAAATACCAACAACCGCTACGTTTAATATAGGATTTGCCACAAGAGCCAAACCAACTAATGCAAGCAAAAGGGAAAGAGCGATAGAGACAGAAATCTTTTCCCAACCTAAAGCCAAGGAACCTGCCGTAGCGAAGGCTGGATATGTGCCGAGAACCAGAGCGGCAACTGAAACTGGAATATGGAGGAGTGCTGTGAAATAAAGCGTGGACTGGAGGAAATATACGACCCCTCCCAGAACCAGTAGAACTAAGAGATGATTCCTCGATGGAATGGAGACTCTGCCGGTCAATCTAAGAAAAATACCCATTAGAAAAAATGCTAAGACGAATCTGATGAAAAGAAGCTCCTGCACACCGACACCACTTCCATAGGCAAAACGTGCGAAGATTGGCATAAGCCCGAAGGAGACTGCTGAAATCAAGACCAGTATGCTTCCACGCCTCCGATAGTTCATAAAGGACCAACCACCAGGCAGGCAAACATATTCGACAGATGTCAAAACCTGAAATATATCTTTTTATTCATAAGCTAAAGGTGGAGGAAACTGACGTTTAATGCGCGCGCTTAGAAAAGACATGAACCATACTCTCCTTTTCTTTATTCCAGATATGCTTTCATTAGGTGTTTACATTGGATACGTTTTGCTTAGAAGATTTACTGATAGAGACTATGGGTTCAAATAAAGGGGGAAATTGGTTAATGATTGTTTCATTGGAAGAATTAGTAATCACTTTCCCTCTTCAAAGCGAGCAAAGTATTTATGATCTTCTCGTCCACATTGTATGTGCCCGCGTAGCAGGTACCAGCCGAAACGATAAGGGTGGCGGGGGTACCCGAGCCAGGTCTAAGTAGTGGGTCAAAACCCTAGGAAAAGGGGGAGGACTTAAGTCGGCTAAACGTCGTGTAGGAGATCCTCTGGCGTAGGCCTCCGCGGGTTCAAATCCCGCCCCCCGCACTATTACGTTGAATTTCGTATCTCCCTAGATAAACTCTAGGCACTAAAGGCGTTTGGTTTCCAAGAAATCTGGTCTCGATAGTGGTACCACAGTTAGATAAGGCACATGCTTAAGTTAAGAGACTATTGACGGTTATTGCTTTGAGGCTTGTGTAGTCCGTGTTCCATTTGATAAGTGTACTGCTTGCAGTTTTGATTTAAATATTGAGAAGATACATTGGAATTTAGGAGTTTGGAGGTTGTCGTAAGATATGGATGATGAGATGGGTCAAACTGAGAAGAGAGATTCCCTGCGAAAATTGTTTCTCCCTTCTTTAGTCGCCTCAAACTTCGCTGCAGGTCCTTTGGCAGTTCTAGTATCACTACTCTTAGTCGACATCGGGAACACATTCAACGTTTCTGTCGGGGTGATGGGGCAGATCAATATTTCCTATTCTATTGCCGCCTTTATCTTCGCGTTGTTGATGGGTATTCTGAGTCTTCGGTTTAACCATAAGTTATTGCTTCTTGCAGGATTGTTCTTCATGTGCATTTCGGCTCTAGGTTGCTTCTTGGCTTGGGATTTCAATATGATGCTAATATCTTATTCTCTGAGCGGTTTAGGGTGGGCAATGATCTCGCCAATGGCAGTTACATTGATTGGAGAGCACCTCCCCGTGGCAAGAAGGGCAGGTGCAATTAGCTGGATTGTTGCAGGCGGAGCCTTGTCATATGTCATTGGACCCCCAATGATTGCTACAATCGCAGGCTTCAATGGATGGCGCTATACTCTGGCCAGCTTCGTGATACCTATTCTTTTGGCAAGTCTCTTGTTGACTTTTATCGGCGTGCCATCAGCTTCGCGTAGTCGCGAACCCTCAGCAAGTGGAAAGATCTATCTAAGAAGTTTTACAGATGTGTTATCAAATAGATCTGCAGTTGCTTGCCTAGTTGGCGATGCGCTTCGTTCGGCTGCTTTTGTGGCACTCCTGTTTTATGGGGCGTCGTTCGTTAGGCAGAAGTTCTTGATGCCAGCAGGCTTCGCATCCATTGTAATTTTAGGAGCAGCTCTATGCTATACTCTAGGTAGCTTGGTCACCGGGCCACTTGTGAACAAATTTGGAAGGAAAACCTTAACAGTCTTGACCGCGTTCTTGGCAGGCATATTCACAATCTGCTATGTTTCCGCACCAGATCTGTGGTTTTCTGTGGCATTGATTCTGGTTGCCAGTTGGTTTTTTGGCATGGTGGCTTCAGCGGCCAACAGCTTGACCCTTGAACAAGTTCCGAGATTCCGTGGGACAACAATGTCCCTAGACACCGCAGCCTTGAACGTGGGATCTGCTTTTGGCACTGCAATGGGAGGGTTAATGCTTCTTTCATTTGGTTACGAGGGCTTAGGGAGTGTTCTTGGAGCGATAGGTATCGTTGCAGCTTTTGTGTTCTACCTTTTTACGATAGATCCTGCAAGGAGTGCGACTTAGCTAGATGCTGATTCAGCTGCGCCCAAAAACATAAAAAGAGAAGTACGGAAGACGTCTCCGCTGATTATGGCGCACAACCTCCGCCATTCTGCGCCTTGCAGTGAGCCCCCGACCATATCTCTGAATTGATTCAAAATTCCGAGAATTTAAACCGATGTTTAAACCTAGCCCCCCGCACTATAGGCTTTCCGAAGCAGCTGTCAAAACTTGTAGGTTTGATTCCTTATCCACGAGAAAACTTAAATATGACATATGTCATAGATTATCTGGAAAATCATAACGATGTTATGAGCCCGAGACTGTTGAGGGTTAGCGGATTTCGCTGCTTAAAAGGCGCTTTTAAGCCTTTCCTTGGACTCCTTCTCACAACCTCAACAGCGGGAAACAACTCAGAGCTCTATCATGCTTGCCGGATAAAGATTTGCTCCGCAAAATTGGTGCTGAAATGGCAATTTTTAATAGTCTTGTCTTGGAGTCCTATATGTGTGCATTAAAATGAGCCTAAAGATTCTCATAATGTATTCCTCTAAAACGGGAAACACCGGGAAACTCGCTAAGGCTGTGGCAGAAGGAGTAAAAGGGTGCCAGAAGGGGTAACAAGACAACGAGTAAGGTGAGAAAAATGGGACTGGAACCGTATTGGAAGAAGAGGAATTTCAAGAAAACGGGGGAACCTGAGGGTGAAGAGAAAACAGACGGCGGAAACATCTATGTGATTCAAAAACACGATGCTACACATCTGCATTATGACCTGAGGTTGGAAATGGATGGAGTTTTGAAGAGTTGGGCAGTCCCGAAAACGCCTCCCACGGAAAGAGGCGTGAAAAGACTAGCGGTACAAGTGGAGGATCATCCTGTTGAATACGCAGACTTTGAAGGAACCATTCCAGAGGGTGAATACGGCGCGGGCACCGTGGAGATCTGGGACAAAGGGCAGTACGTTTTGATAGAAATGAACGAAGACAAGTTGGTTTTCGAAGTCAAGGGCAAGGTGCTCAAAGGTGTTTATTGTCTGGTTAGGTTCAAAGGAAAGGAGAACTGGCTGTTTTTCAAGAAGAAATAATATTTTCCATTTTTAGATTTACCTTATTCTTCCACTGTAACAACTTTCGTCGGCTCGCTAATTTAGAATTGACGGTGAAGATACTAGTTCTCTCTTCACGAAGAAGATTTAAGCCTTCCATCGTTCACTTGCTATCGTTCTTACAAAACGAGGGTTCGGACTGACAAATA
>Ga0315312_1001223_pt1 | contig 21115 bp, 17 predicted proteins | sample TDP7_MG_FD_203629 | JGI IMG/M metagenome (GOLD analysis project Ga0315312, IMG submission 203629) | Freshwater sediment microbial communities from Lake Towuti, South Sulawesi, Indonesia - TDP7 | ecosystem: Environmental > Aquatic > Freshwater > Lake > Sediment | place: Indonesia: South Sulawesi... | reverse complement strand
TTCACCCTGAGCCTTCGGCGTGAGCTCAGTCGAACGCTTGTCGAAGGGTGCGTTGCGAGCCGCTCATGCTTCGACAAGCTCAGCACGAACGGCTGTGGATTCAGGCTGCAGTGTCCATACAATTATGAACTGATTAGGAAGTAGCTAAGGAGCGGAGGAAAAGAAAAGGCCGGAAGTGAATTACCGGCCTCTTTGAACGAGTAGTTTTACGTCATGCTCAGGACCAGGCTATTGCGCCACACACCGAACAATGGGTGGCGTGAGGAAATAACCATCTCATGGGGCTCACCTCCCTTCGGCTACGTTTATAATCTCCGGACCATAGTAGGGGGTCCGCTCTTTTTTGAATTTTTTATTACCCCACTTTTTGCCCCTTTCCCTCCAATTGCTTTGGCGGACAAGGAACATCGGCATAGGAGCAGAATATACAACAATCGCCCGGCTTGGGTCTAAAGACGGATTGACACTGGGCACATTCATAAAAAAACTGACAGGAATCGGTGGGCATTTCTGCCTCCTGGGTGAAGCCGCACTCCGGGCACTTCAATCTCGCCCTGGATCTAACTTCCAATTTTTCAATCCTCCTTGTTTCCCGTTTCATTTTTTTTCGAATCGAGGGCCTCCAATATGGGACATCCACTGGTCGGACCGCGTCCGCGGCATAAACCGACCAATTTCGTCAGTGCCTTCTTCATCTCCTTGAGGGTTTGGATCTTTTCATTAATATCAGCAATCTTGCTTTCGGCGCGCCTCTTGACATCGCGACGGGTGGTGTTCGGATCCACTCGTAAAGCGAGGAGCTCGGCGATCTCTTTCAGGGAGAACCCCAAGTCTTTTGCATGCCGGATAAACTGGATGCGGGTCACCGTATCCTGAGGGTACTCCCGGTAGCCAGACCCCCGTCGAGGGGGCTGTGGCAGAAGCCCCTTCCGTTCATAAAAACGAACCGTTTCCACGTTCACTTGAGCTTTTTTGGCTAACTGCCCTATGGTTAAAGATTCCATTTTCGCCTCTAAGTTTAATATAAGGCCTGCACCTAAGTACGGAGTCAAGGCCTTTTTTTTGAGCTTCTGCTAAAGTAACCTTAACAGAAGTTAGGGAGAAGGCTGACGGGTTTGCAAGGGGGGAGGGGAAAAGTTCATTTCTTGCCGGCCCTTTGAACGGCATGACCACCGAACTCTTGCCGCAAGACCGCCAGGATTTTATCGGAAAAAGAATCTGTCTGGCGGGAACGGAAACGTTGAAAGAGGGAGGCGGAGATGACCGGCGCAGGTACAGCCAATTCAACCGCCTGCTGTATGGTCCAGCGCCCCTCTCCAGAATCTTCCACGTATCCTCTGATGGAGGAGAGGTTCTTATCTTTTTTGAGGGCCTCCTCGGCCAGCTCAAGAAGCCATGAGCGGACCACACTGCCCTGATTCCACAGATGGGCCACTTTGGACAAATCGAGATTATTGCCGTAGGGTGAAACCTGGAGTAGTTCAAAGCCTTCTCCGTAAGCAGACATCATTCCATATTCAATTCCGTTATGAACCATCTTGACAAAGTGCCCAGCTCCTGTTTCCCCGCAGTAAAGATACCCATCCTTGGGGGCCAGGGTCTTAAAGATGGGCTCGAGGTAGCGGAAGATCTTCCGCTCTCCCCCGATCATCAGACAATAGCCGATTTTCAACCCCCAGATGCCCCCGCTTACGCCGGCATCGAGGTAATGAATCCCGAAGGGTTTGAGTTCCTGAGCGTGGCGCAGGTCATCTTTGTAAAAACTATTTCCACCTTCTACGATGATGTCCCCACTATTAAGCAACCCGCTAAGCTGGCCAATAAATTGGTCTACGGCTTTGCCCGCAGGGACCATAAGCCAGATCACCCGCGGCCGCTTTAAGATTTTTACCAGCTCTTCGAGGGTATACGCTCCTTTGGCTCCTTCTTGGATGATTTCCCTGGTTCGATCCAGGGTGCGGTTATAAGCAACGACCTCATGTCTTCCTTTGAGGAATCGTCGGGCCATATTCATGCCCATCCGGCCGAGGCCGATCATCCCGAGTTGCATATCTCTCTCCTTTAATTCGATATTATTGGGACGCAGATAAACGCAGATAAAGGCAGATTCGAATTATAGAATAAAAAAAACCGAGGCAACCCTTAACTACAGCGGATAGCGAACGGCCAAAGAAAGTAGTCGTTGCGGTGAATAGGGGCGCGTTTGAAACCCGCCCCTACGAGGAACGACGTTCCAATTCCGTAGGGGCAATTCATGAATTGCCCCTCCTTCGTTCGCAATGACATATCTTTCAATGCCAATTTATTCCTGCGGTTAGCTATAAATCTTAGCCTTTTATCTTCGCCAATCTGCGAAAATCTGCGTCTGAATTCATTCGTTCAAGATTTTTTCGATAAAAAAGAATCCCTCTTTTGCCCGATATCTTTCAAAAGGGCAAAGAAGGAGTCAGAAAAGAGTTTCACTCCTTCTTTCTCCAGTTCCTCCGTAACCTGGTTTATGTCCACGCCTACTGACCGGAGTTCTTCAAACAGCCTTTCAGCTTCCTCTAATTGATGGCTGATGGTCATTTGAAACCGGCCGTGATCTAAAAAGGCTCTTAGGGTACTGTCCGGCACCGTGTTGATGGAATCCGGCCCGATTAGCTCTTCCACATATTTGATGTCGCTGTAGTTAGGGTTCTTAGTGCCCGTACTTCCCCATAATATTCTTTGGACGCGAGCCCTTTTTAAAGTGAGGAAACGATCCCCCGAAAAGATATCCCTGTATTTTTTGTAGGCGATCTTGGCGTTGGCCACCGCTGCCTTTCCGAGCAGATTTTTTATCCTCTGCTTTTCGGCCTCTGAGGTTGCCGAAGTGATGCGGGCTTCAAGAAGTTTATCGGTAAGCGTGTCCACCCGGCTTACAAAGAAGCTGGCCACAGAGACGATTTCATCGAGGGGCTCTCCCTGGCGGGCCCTCTTTTCCAGGCCACGGATGTAAGCTTCGGCAATTTCTTCATACCGGTTTACGGAAAAAAGGAGGGTGACATTCACGTTCACCCCTTCGCTGGTGAGCTGTTCGATGGCTGGAACACCCTGTTTTGTCCCGGGGACCTTAATAAGGATATTTTTTTTGCCGATGGTTGAAAAAATCCGTCTGGCCTCGGCTATCGTCCTCTCCGTGTTAGAGGCCAGGTCGGGAGAAACTTCTATGCTGACAAATCCATCCAGGCCGCGGCTTCTCCCGTAAACAGGCCACAGCATGTCAGCGGCCCTGGAGATGTCTGCGATAGCCAGCCCAAGAAAAATTTCCTTTTCATCACGGATTCCTTTTGCCAGAAGGTTCAGGATGGAGGCGTCATAATCTTTGGACCCGGAAATGGCTTTCTGAAAGATGGTTGGGTTGGAGGTGATTCCTGTTATACCATCTTCATCGATCAAACGCTTGAGTTCACCGGAGTCGATCAGGTTCCGGCTTAGATTGTCGAGCCAGATACTCTGCCCGATTTCCTGAAGTTTCCTAACTGGACTATCTTTCATGGCCGCCCCTACTTCATTGGCCCCCATTTTTTTAAAAGCTCCCTAACCTTCTTCATTATATTCTCAGATGTAAAACCAAACTTTTCAAGGAGAACTTTTCCTGGCGCCGATGCCCCAAAATGATCAATCCCCATAGCCTCTCCACTCATCCCAACATATTTCTCCCAGCCAAATGTTGCGCCCGCTTCAATGGATATCCTCCAGGGGATATTTGGTGGGAGGACTTGATCTCGATAATCCAAAGGCTGTCGTTCAAAAGGGTTCAAATCCCCTGGCCCTCCGATTAAAGATGGAAGGTTTCCTGGTTTTCTATTCGAACCTTGTTATTTTCACACCGATAAAGGGCATTTTAGAGATATATTCTTTTAAGAAAACTTTTTTCACAGCACCGCCCTTATTTTTTATTCCGCTGGCATGGATCAAATAGATTTTTTTCTGGCTTGATCTTTGTTCTATCTTTATGATACCGATGTGTCCCACGCATTCATCCACTTTCCTCTCTTCAGGGAGCGTTATGAAAAAAAGAATATCTCCACTTGCCAAGTTTTCAATTCCCGCCAACAGTTCTCGGGTGGGAAGGATGTCGTAGAAATCCCTGCCTCTCGATCCCTTGATTCTCACATTTCGGCCAATTTCGGAAGTGATTTCTCTCCCCCATTTGCCGCTTTCGATCATGTCCTCTCCGTACTGGAAACGGTCATCGTAGTTGACCACCTTCCCATCTCTAAGAAGGCCCCGGGAATGGAAGCGTTTCTCTAAGGCGATTTGAATAGCCTCTTCAGCAGAATTGCTTAAAGCCAGTTCCACAGTGCGGAAGGTTAAATACATGCAGTCAACTTTTTCGTCCGCCACAATCATGGCCTTAGTAACATAGTCTCCTTGGGGATCTTCATCGTAGGGGGTGCCGATAAATCTTTCTGTCCAGAAGGTTATCCTCTCCCCGACCGTCTTCCCCTGGAGGGCTGGCTGAAGTTTAGCAATCTCTTCCAGCGTGAGGGCAGAACTGAAGCCGGCGGAGAGCATGATGATCAGAGGGAAGGAAAAAGGAAAAAAGCTTTTAACTTGTGAAGATTTAGCTATGGCGAGCAATAGGAAGAATTCTCCTCTATTAGACAAAATTATACACAACGACATAAGTGCTCAACAATTTGTCATTCCGGGCTTGACTAAGCCTGCCCCGTACTTGATACGGGGGAATCCAGTGCATTTCTGGATTCCCGCTTTCGCGGGAATGACCTGCTTTGTGTTCATTAATGTCGCCATGTATAGTTAAATAGTGGAAGTCTGCTTGCGGAATCATACCAAATATCCAGCCTAATGAAAATCTTTTTCTACACAACTTATTTATACCCAAAATAAGCGATTTACTACAGAGGCCACAGCGCGGCATAGCCGCACTGTGCTACTAACGTGCAAAATCTTGAAATTTTATTAAGCAAAAAATCTGCCCCCCCACCCTTACCGTTCGGCTGAGCTCACGACGAAGCCCTCCCCCTCGAGGGGGGAGGGTAGGGAGGGGGTGAGTTTGGTTGCGGCTATGCCGCACTGTGTTCTCTGTGGTTTAAAAAAATTGCTGAATTTAAGTTATATTTCCTCCCTAATTTGCCGATAAATAAAAGAAAATCAGAATAAATCGGAGCAAATCAATGCCTCTTGTAGAAAGAGATATGGTTTTAACAACAAAGGAAGCGACGGAGTATCTAAAAATTTCTAAACCAACTTTCGTTAAATACATCCGTCTTGGCAGGATCAGGGCTATCAAAGCCGGGAAAGGATGGAGGGTTTTGCAGTCGGAATTGTATCGATTCTTAAAAGGTGGGAAAGGTAGATAAAAGTGCAATCAGGAGGAGGAATCTATGCATGGCTTTTTCTTTAGCCTTCGCTTCCGCTTGATTTTACTCGTTCTTTGCGCAATTATTCCGGCGTTGGGGCTGATGCTCCATTCAGGTTTTGAGCAACGACAGATAGCAGCCACTCAGGCGAAAGAAGAAGCATTACGGCTGGCACGACTCTTGTCCAACAGCCAGAATGAGCTAATTGAGGGGGGACGTCATTTACTTTATACCTTAGCCCAGCTCCCCCAGGTGCGCAACTGTGACTCAGCTTTTTGCTGTGCCCTCTTTGCAGATCTTCTCAAACAATACCCGTGGTATCTCAACATCGGAGCGGCAGAGCCAGATGGCCATATATTTGCCAGCGCCGTCCCCATGGCCCAACCGATCAACATCGCCGATCGTTCTTATTTTCAACTGGCCCTGCAGACGCGCAGCTTCGCCATTGGCGATTATCAGGTTGGTCGCATTGTTGGCAAGCCGGTAGTCAATTTCGGCTACCCCGTCCTCGATGAAGCAGGTAACCCAAAGGCTGTGCTTTTCGTGGCCTTGAATCTGGCCTGGCTCAACCAACTCGCCGCCAGAGCGGATTTGCCCCTGGGTTCGACGCTCACCGTGATGAACCACAATGGCTTGGTCTTAGCTCGCCATCCTGAACCAGAGAAGTGGGTCGGCAGGAGCATGAGGGAAGAATTCCTATTCAAGGCTATTGGATCTCAAGGTGAAGGCATGACGGAAGCTACTGGCATGGACGGGGTTCAACGCCTGTACGCCTTCACGGCATTTGGCGGCCCGGTACATGCTGGAAGAATATATGCAAAAATTGGCATCCCCACTTCGGTAGCCTTTGCCCAGGTTAACCGCCTTTTGAACCGCAATCTTATCTTGTTAGCGTTTATCAGCCTCATGGCGCTTGCCGTTGCCTGGATTGGAGGTGATCTCTTAGTTCGTCGGCGCATGAGTAAGCTTGTGAGCGCGGCGAAGAGACTGGGCGCTGGTGATTTGAGTGTGCGCACTGGAGTAACTTATGGGGAAGGAGAACTGAGCCAACTGGCCCGCGCCTTTGATGAGATGGCGGCATCCCTCCAACAGCGCGAGTCTGAGCGCAAGAAAGCTGAAGAAGCTCTGCAAGAAAACCGACAAGCTCTGGAAACAGTTGTGGAGACGGCACCCAGTTTAATTGTGCTCACCAATCCAGAGGGTCGCATTCGCCTGTTCAACCGTGCTTGTGAGGAACTTACCGGATACAAGCGTGAGGAAGTTCTCGGGAAAACTATCCCAGAATTATTCCTCCCCCCAGAGTGGGTACCTGTGGTGCAGAAGCGCTTTTCTGATCCATACGCCCCGGAAGTGAGAGCCCCTCACGAAAATCCTTGGACGACGAAATCAGGTGAGGAGCGACTCATTGAATGGCGCTGCACGCCCCTCCCTTCCTCACAGGATGGCCAGCCCTGGATATTGGGTACGGGCATTGACATAACTGACAGAAAGCAAGCCCAGGAGGCCCTGAGAAGGAGTGAAGAAGAGGCCAGGCGGCTGGCTCAAGAAAATGCCATCGTGGCTGAGATTGGGCGAATCATTAGCTCGACTCTCAAAATCGAGGAGGTGTATGATCGTTTTGCTGAAGAAGTGCGTAAACTCATGCCCGGTGATCGTATTTCGATCGCCATCGGTAATCTCGAAGAAAGCAGCCTAACCACCGCCTATGTCTGGGGTTTTGAGATGGCCGATCGGAAAGCGGGAGATATCATCCCCATGGCCGGCACAACCTCGGAAAGGGTCATGCGCACTCGATCGAGTATGCTCACCCAGGAACAAAATTTGGAAGAAGTCGGAGATAAATTTCCGGGAGCCTTACCCTATTTCCAGGCAGGATTTCGATCGATGATGGTGGTTCCTTTGGTCTCGAAAGATCAGGTGATAGGAGTGCTGCATATCCGTTCTTTCAAGCCAAATGCTTATACCCACATGCATGTGACACTGGCCGAAAGAGTAGGTAATCAGATTGCTGGAGCCATTGCCAATGCCCTGCTCCATGTCCAAATCAAGCAGGCAGAGAGAGCAACCAAAAGGTTGGCTGAAGAGATGGAGATCATAGCCAACATCGGGCGCATTGTCGGCTCCACTTTGAACATAGACGAAGTATATGAACGGTTTGCCGAAGAAGTAAAGAAACTTATTCCTTTTGACAGGATCACTATCAACGTCATCGATCATAAAGAGAATATGGTCTCCACCCCCTATGTTTCCGGCATTCCTGTGCCAGGGCGTCAACCTGGGGAAACCTTCCCTCTGGAAGAATCATTAACTGGAGAAGTGGTGTGGACACGTTCGGGCTTGATCTTACAGATGGAGGACGAAGATGAGATAGCGCGCAGGTTTCCTTTGCATTTACCCGTTTTCAGAGCTGGAGTTCGCTCAACGCTGAAAGTTCCTTTGATTTCTAAGGATCAGGTAATAGGAACCCTGACATTCCATTCGCTCAAAGGGAAGGCTTATTCAAATCAGGATCTGAAGGTTGCCGAAAGTATAGGGTCCCAGATTGCTGGTGCTATTGCCAATGCTCGGCTTCATTGTGAACTTAAGCAAGCCGAGGAGGCCTCCCAGAGGCTGGCCAAGGAGACTGAGATCATTGCCAACATTGGGCGGATAATCAGCTCCACATTGAACATTGAAGAAGTTTATGAGCGTTTCGCCATTGAGGTCCGGAAGATTATTGATTTTGATAGGATGGCCATCGGTATTGTGAATTTGGAAAAGGAGACGATAGCGTTTCCTTATGTAGCAGGGATATCCGTCCCTGGACGAGAAACTGGGGATGTCATGCCCCTATCCGGTGCAGCTATTGAAGAGGTTGTACGAAAAAGATCGAGCTTGATTTTGCAAAAGGAAAACGAAAGTGAAATAGCAAGATGGCTCCCTGGTTTTTTGCCGGCCTTCAGGGCGGGCCTTCGATCGACGATGCTGGTTCCTTTAATTTCCTGCGATCAGGTAATAGGGGCCTTGGCCTTATCGTCCCAAAAACCTGATTATTATACAGATCAGGACATAAAGCTTGCAGAAAGTATTGCCAATCAAGTTGCCGGAGCCATTGCCAATGCCCTGCTATTTAATGAGCGTAACAGGGCGGAACAAGCGCTACGAAAGTCCCAGCAATTTCTGGAGAAAACATTCAGTAGCTTACAGGATGCTGCCTTCATTATTGATGCTAATACAGTGGAAATCAAAGACTGCAACTCCGCAGCCTCGGAGGTATTCGGCTACAGCCGCCATGAAATGCTGGGAAAGACGACAACCTTCTTGCACGTTGACCAAGCATCGCTCGAAGAGTTCAGAAGGCATCTATATTCCGCCATAGAGAAGAAAGGTTTTCTACACCAGCTTGAGTTCAAAATGAAGCGCAAGGACGGGACGATTTTTCCTTCCGAGCATACCGTTACACAGATAGAAGACGAGCAAGGCAAGCGCATCGCTTGGGTGAGTGTTGTGCGTGATATAACTGAGCACAAACAAGCTGAAGAGGCGTTGCAGAAAAGTGAGGAAGAGGCAAAACGATTGGCCCAGGAGAATGCCATTTTGGCGAATATTGGGCGGATTATCAGTTCAACCTTCAGCATCGAGGAAGTATACAAATTATTCTCAGAAGAAGTGAAGAAGCTTCTTTCCTTTGATCGGATTGTCATTACCTTTATCCACGGAGAGGGAAATACTCTTGTTAATCGTTATGTGGAGGGGACGCCTGTTCCTGGCAAAAGCCAGGGAGAGATTTTTCCGATGGCTGGAACAGTAACAGAGGCTGTGCTCCAAAACCGAAAGGGCTTAATTTTTCAGACAGAGGACGAAAATGGGGTAGCTGAAAATTTTCCAGGAATCCTGCCAGAATTCAAGGCTGGCCTCCGGTCATTTCTATCGGTTCCTTTGATCGCCGGGGATCAAGTAATTGGAGGTCTTCATTTCCGCTCAAAAAAATATAAGGCATTTTCGGAAAAAGAATTAAGAATTGCAGAAAGTATTGCCAATCAAATTGCGGGAGCTATCGCTAATGTCCAGCTCTTCCTTGACCGCAAGCGAGCAGAGGAGCAGCTGAAACGTAGCGAGGAGCATTTTCGTTCGCTCATCGAAAATTCCTCGGACATCATCATGACCATAGATAGAAATCAGAACATTTCCTACGTCAGCCCTTCAATCAAACGCATTCTTGGATATGAGCCAGAACACCAGCTGGGGTGGAATGTTTTTCAGTCTGTGCATCCGGATGATTTACCCTTGGTGCAGGACTTCGTCAATAAAATTCTCCAAAATCGTAGACAGGAGATTCCCTGGTCGATAGAACACCGGGTGAAGCATGCTGATGGCTCATGGCGTACCTTTCAATCCATTGGCATGAGCATTCTCGATGATTCTGGAAGCCCAGTAATCATTATCAATTCCCGTGACATTACCGAACGAAAGAATTTAGAGGGTCAGTTGGCCCAGGCTCAAAAACTGGAGGCGATTGGTCAGCTGGCTGCGGGTATTGCCCACGACTTTAATAATATTCTGGCCGCTATTATTGGCTATACGGAGCTGGCTATCTGGGACCTTCCAGAAAACTCTAAAGTAAATGATAAATTGAAGGAGGCACTGAAAGCCAGCCGTCGAGCTAGAGATCTGGTGCGGCAAATCCTTACCTTCAGCCGCCAGGAGAGTGAAGGAAGGAAACCGATGGAGATGGCTCCCATTGTCAAGGAAACCATCAAGCTTCTCAGAGCCTCTTTACCTTCTAACATTGAAATCCGGCAGCAAATAGAAAGGGATACACTGGTCATTAACACGAACCCCACCCAGATCCACCAAGTGTTGATGAACCTCTGTACCAATGCGGCTCATGCCATGCGGGGAAATGGGGGCCTTTTGGAGATAAGCCTCAGCAAAGTCGATATCGATGCGCTCGTCGCTGCTCAGTACCCGGACATCCATCCAGGGGCCTATGTGAAACTATCCGTGAGGGACACCGGCCATGGTATGACTACTGACATCTTAGCGAAGATCTTTGACCCTTATTTCACCACGAAGCAGGTGGGCGAAGGAAGCGGCTTAGGATTGGCTGTGGTCCATGGGATCGTCAAAAGCCATGGGGGTGAAATCACGGTTTATAGTGAGCCGGGGAAAGGAACCACCTTTCACGTCTATTTTCCCAGGATCGAAGATGCTAAAGGGATTGTGGACATGCAGAAGGTCGAGCCCTTTCCTATGGGCAGGGGTGAGAACATCCTTTTTATCGACGACGAGCAAGCCCTGGTGGATATAGGCAAGAAGATGCTGGAGTACCTGGGTTATAAAGTGAGTGTCCGAACAAGCAGCATTGAGGCTCTGGAGCTATTCCGGGCAAAGGGGGGGCAATTTGACTTGGTCATCACAGATATGACCATGCCCAACATGACGGGGGATAAGCTGGCTCGAGAGATAATGCGCATTCGGCCTGGTATTCCCATCATCCTCTGCACGGGTTTTAGTGAGCATATCTCGGAGGAGAAGGCCAAGGAGATGGGTATTCGAGAGTTTGTCATGAAGCCGCTGGTGATGGGCGACCTGGCCAGGACCATCCGGAGAGTACTGGATCATAAAGAGGAAAAGATATGAAACCAAAGAGGTCGCAGAGGGGAGAAAAGAACAATCTTTTAACTCTTTGAAAAATTGATAGTTTCTCTGAGGCCTCTTTAGTGAGTTGTTGGCAATACGAGGAAATGCTGGAGGAGAAGGGGTACGAAAAAATAGTATTGTTTTTTATTTTCTTCGGCATAATAATTAAAATATAGGCCTTTAGCCAAAAATTCTACGAGGAGGTAACAATATGGCTGTTTCGTTGGAACCAGCGACCAAGGTAAGCGACAAGTTAAAGCAGATGTTGAATGAGGCCATTGCCAGAGAAATTCAGGTGAGCATCCAGTACATGTGGCAGCATGTGCAGGTTGTGGGAGTTAAGGGGATCGCCGTACAGAACCAGTTCAAGCAGACGGCCATTGCCGAAATGAAACATGCCGAGAAAATCGCCGAGAGGCTATGGTATCTCACGGGAACTCCGACTACCAAGCCCGCCCCCATTAGTGTCGGAAGTAGCCTGAAGGAGTTTTTAGAATTAGATACGAAAGCAGAAGAAGAAGCCATCAAGATGTATAAGGGGATTATTGAACAGGCGCAAAAAGAAGGAGACGTCACCACAGCCTTTTTGTTCAAAGAAATCCTGGAGGAGGAAGAAGAGCATCACGATCTATTCACCACCATGCTCGAAGAAGTTTGATCATTCGTTCTGTTGCTCTCCTATCCTTCAGGAAGGTTTTCTTAGATTCCTTGAGTCTTTTCCAAGCCGCGCTCAAAGGCCTTAAGATTATCAGAGAGTTGCGCGACGGGGAAGCTCTCTTTGATAATTTCCTCGAGGGCCCTCTGGGACAAGGGAAGAAGGTTAGTCCCCACCAGAGCCCCGACCATGATGATATTGGTGAAGATGGGCGAGCCCAAAGAAAGGGCGATCTCTGTGGCGTCGATGAACCAGGCTTTCTTCGTCATGTCACGGATGGTCTCTTCAATCTTCGCCATGGAGGGGTACTCTGCTTCGCCGACGGTCACGGCTGTGGGGTAAATGGGCCGGCAGTTGACGATGGCGGAGACAGAAGGATTTCCGTACTGGCCCATGACTCGCAAGGCTTCCACGGGCTCCAGGGCCAATACGATGTCAGCCTGCCCTTCGGGAATCAGAGGGCTGTGCGGAGATTCCTTGGATATCCTGAGATGGCTCATTACTGCCCCGCCCCTCTGGGAAGCCCCGTAAGTTTCCCCGATGGTCACGTAGAAATTCTCCTTAACCAGCGCCCGACCGATGAGCTGGGAAGCCAGAACATTTCCCTGGCCCCCCACGCCGGTAATGATCAGATTTAATGGGTCTTTAGAAAGAGTCATCTTAATTTTCCTCTCGGAGGATGGCGGACTTGGGACAAATGTCCGCGCAGACTCCGCATCCTGTGCAGATAGCTTCGTCAATCTGGGATTTGCCTTTTTCCTTGTTCCAGATCAACCCCGGACACTTGAAAATCCGGGTGCACAACCGGGCGCAGCCGCAGGACTCGCCCAAACATTTTTCCAGGTCTACGTGAACTTTATAAGCAGCTTTCTCCTCCTTGGCCTTGACCAGGGCGCATTTCCTCCGGGAAATGAGCACCCGCACCCCCCCTTCATCATTAATTAAGTCCAGGATTTTTTCTGTTGTATCCTGAAGGTCGAAGGGGTCGCAGGTATCCACTCGAATGCCCAGAGCCGAACAGAGCTTCTCGATGTCCACGATCGGAGCGGGAGAACCAGTTGCTGTCTCACCGGTTCCCGCATGGGGCTGGAAGCCGGTCATGGCGGTGGCGCTATTGTCCAGGACCACCATGATGAAGTTTGATTTGTTATAAACCCCGTTGATCAAGGCCGGAATGGCGGCATGGAAAAAAGTGGAATCGCCGCAGACCGAGAGCACTGGCTGGTCAAATCCGAACTTGTGCAATTGGCCAAAGCCAGTGGCCAGTCCCGCGCCCGACCCCATGGCATGCATGGTTTTCAGCTGGAAAAACCCGGTCGGCCCCAGTCCGAGAGAGTAACAGCCAATATCTCCGGTGACGAACCCCCCTCGCCCGTCGAGCTTGAGCGCGGCCTTGATGGCCCAGAAGGTGGCTCGATGCGGGCAGCCAGGGCAGAAACCCAGGTCGCGGTTGGGCACCAGGGCTTTGGTCATCTCCGTGGCTTTTTGCCCATATCCCTTTTCTCTCGGCGAATAAGGTTTGTCCATCACCTTCGATACGGCGTTGATGATCAGGTCCGGGTTGATCTCGCCGAAAGGATGGACATGCCCCGAACTCTTCCCGTAAAAAGTCCAGGAGCCGACCTCGGGGGACCACTCGGCAGCCAGTTCTTTGACGTTATTCTCTAAGAAAGGATCCACCTCTTCGACGAAAAGCACCCGCCTCACTTTGGCCATATGCTTGGCCAAAAGTTTCGAGGGAAGGGGCCAGGTCGTCCCGATCTTAAGGATGCCCACCCGATCCTTTAGATTCAAAGTATTGATGGCTTCGAGCGAATAAAACCAGCCGCTACCAGAAGTGATCATCAATAGTTCAGGATTTTCGGGTCCCACGTACCAGTTGAAGGGGGAAGACTCGTACATCTCCCGCACCTTGCCCTGCTTGAGGTGAAGGGCCAGATGCCGCAAGGGAGCGGCCACAGGGATGAAGATCTTGGAGGTATCGTAACGAGCCGTTCTCTTCTCTTGGGGGAACTCACCCAGTACGACATTGCCCCGCGCATGGGAGATGCGCGAGACGCTGCGGACGATCACCAGGCTGTTGATAGACTCGGAAAGGTCAAAGGCCCACTTGGTCATGTCTTTGGCTTCCTGAAAAGTGGCTGGCTCCAGCAAAGGAAGGTCTCCAAGTTTGGCAATGAAGCGGGAGTCTTCCTCGTTCGTGGAGGAAAGGGCGGCAGGGTCATCGGCCGCGACCAGGACCAAACCCCCACTGCCCACTCCGGACAAATTGAGATTGAGGATGAAATCCGAGGCCACGTTCACGCCGTTCTGCTTCATGGCACTGATGGCCCGCAGGCCAGAGAAGGAAGCAGAGGCGGCAGCCTCGAGGGCTACTTTTTCATTTACCGACCATTCTACGTAGATGCCCATCTCCTGGGCTACCTGGGCGAGGGTGCCGATAATCTCGGAAGAAGGATTTCCAGGATAGGCAGCGGCGAATTGAACGCCGGCTTCCAGAGCACCACGGGCAATGGCCTCGTTGCCCATCAGGAGCTCGGCGGTTCCCGGCGCGTTCTTTTTGATTACGGACATCTATTCCTCCAAAAATAATTTTCACCACAGAGCCCGCAGAGGGCGCAAAGGGCGTTGGCGTCCTCTGTACTACTTATGTTTAAATTCTCAAATTTCTGTTAAGAATTTCCCCCCCACCGTTCGGCTGAGCTCACGGCCGAAGCCCTATCCCTCCCCCTCGAGGGGGGAGGGCTTGCCCTGTGGAGTAAATTCAACTACTCCACAGGGTAAAGGAGGGGGTGATTTCTTTTGGTTGCGGCTATGCCGCGCTGGGATCTCCGCGGTGAAAAAAATTTTTTAACTGGGTAAAAGGGAATGCAAAGAATCAGCTCCCTCAAGATAAAGGAGATTATCCTTGCTTCCCGTGCGTTTCAGGATGTTCTCCAAAGCCCTCTTCTTCTTCAGAAGGGCAGCCTCTTTTAGGTGGTTGAGATTGGCCTTGGGTATTTCAGTCACCTCGATAGCCCTAGCCCGGCGCGCTTCTTCCAGTATTTCCTGACCCTTGGCCGTGCGCACGATGACGGTGTTCCATCCGGAGATGCCTTCCACCGCTCCAATCGAAAGATCCGAGAATTCGGCAGTCATGTCCAGGCAAACCGTGCAGGTTGGCCGGATGAAATTGCGGACATGATCCAGAGAAATGGATTTTACTCCGCCCGGCAGCTGCACCTGAAAGACATTCGCCGGGGGTGGGGGAATGTCCATTTTGCCGATCTTCTTGATCGGTACTTCTTGCTGAAGGAACTGGAAAAATTCTCTGTAGGAAAGAGCCCAAGTGCAAAACAGACCAATGACCAAGCTGAGCTTTTCTATGTTGTTCTTATTCTCCAGCGGATTAATGCGCATCTTCCCCAAGGCTAAGACCTGGCAGGGGATGCCCACCGCAGCCATCTTTTTGTAGGAGCCACCAGCGCTCTTGTTGAAAGCTTCCAAAGTAGGGGAGGCGATATAATTAGAACCAGCGCAGGCCAGAATCTGCTTTCTATCCTTGGCCAGCTTTCCTGAAGAAAGGAGCTTCTTTTCTCTTTTGGTAAGGATGGCGACGTCAATCATTCTTTTTTTCATGGCCCGAGCCACTAAAGTGGAAGTTATTCCCCCGTACTGGCCTTTGGAAAGAATCTCTTTGTCCAAGGACTTGGCCATGACCACCTTCTGAAAGGTTCCCAGCGAGTCTCCCGGGTAAGAGGTTCCGAAGATGAATTGATTGAGCGCCTCTAAATTCGAGGGAGTTCGGGGGCAAAAAAAGTAACACCGTCCCCGGGAGAGGTTACAATTGTCCATTATAACAACTTTGCCTTTGTAGGCCCGAAAGTATGGGCAGAGGCCAACGCAGGCTCCGCAGATCGTGCACAGATCGGCCTTGATAACTTCCTTTTCCAATTCTTGCGGGCCCTTTATATCGGTGTTCATTTTTTCTTTGCCTTTCTATTTTCGCGGTATATCCATTTTTTAATACGGACGCATTAAATAATTTGACTCAAAATCGTTTCCCTCTCCCCTCGCGGGAGAGGGCCAGGGTGAGGGCGCTTAGAGTGACATCGGCTTCATTCACCCTCACCCCAACCCTCTCCCGTCAAGGGAGAGGGGGTCCATTGTCAAGATACTTCCTGCGTTTGCATTAGTTCCGAATTTAATTAATTTTCTAAAGCATATCGCCGGCTTTGTCAAATAAAATGATCAATATTTCTGAGGACGTGAAAATAGGATAAAGCCGGTTGCATGAGCAATTTAAAAAGGCGGATTCACCGTCATAAGAGTAAAAACATCCATTACGTTGGCCTCGGCTTTGGTCTTTTCTCCGTTGATCACCTGGATCATCAGATTGATCATCTCCGTGCGCAGCTCTGGGAGAGATCTTCCTTCCACCAGGCTTCCGGCATTCACATCCATATCATCCTTCATCGCTTCGTAAATTCTTGTATTGCTGGCCACCTTGATCACCGGAAGAGCTGGAAAGCCAGCCGGAGTTCCACGCCCGGTGGAGAAAAACATGAGCTGCGAACCGCTGGCTGCCAATCCAGCCATGGAATCGCCATCGTAGCCAGGGCCATCTTGTAGGATGAGCCCTTTTGCAGTTGGAATTTCACCATAGTCAACAACCTGGTTGATCGTAGTCGTTCCTCCTTTAAAGATACATCCCATTGATTTCTCCGCGATGGTACTCATGCCTCCATCCATATTGCCCGGGGAGATGACCAGACTAGCCAGGTTCCCCATTACATCTTGGGTCAATTTTTCTGCCCGATTGATCATCTGTTCAATCTGCCTGGCCGCCTGCTCATTTTTTGCCCGGCGAGCCAGCACATGAGTTGTTCCGATCATTTCTGTGTTTTCGCCGAAGATAACCGTGGCTCCTTTCTCTACCAGCCAATCCGATAACGCTCCCATAGCCACGTTAGCCGTCACCCCGGACATGGCATCGGAGCCGCCGCATTCCATCGAGACCAGAAGTTTATCCCAAGAGAAGGGTACCCGTGGTTGATTTCTGATATTGGAGGAAATCCGGCGGGCAGCTGCTGCGCCCTTTTTTGCTGTTTGCAGGGAACCTCCGTCTTCCTGCACGTTAAAAATTTCGATGGGTTTGCCGGCTTCCTTGATCAGAGGGAATAAATTTTTGGTGTTCGAAACCTCACAGCCAAGGCCGATGAGGACTACTCCGCCTACGTTGGGGTTATGCATCAAACCGCAAAGGAGGCGAAATAAAATCTGCAAGTCTCTGGGCCCACCCCGGCCACATCCATGCGCATGGGTTAGGCAAACCGCTTCCGGCACTTCTCGGGAGATGCGGTTGATGACCCCATTAACGCAGGAAACAGTGGGTAAAACAAGCACATGGTTGCGGATGCCGAAGTTTCCATTTTTTCTCTCATATCCGGTTATCTCTTTCATTTCCTCCACCTCTTGCTTTCGAGGTTGTGGGTATGGACCCACTGCCCCTTTTTGATATACCTGGTGCAGACGGCAACGACTTCTCCATATTTGATAATTTCCTCACCCGCGGAAATATCCCGCAGAGCAATCTTGTGGCTGGCCGGTATCTCTTCCAGAGCTGTAAGCTCTTCGATTCCTTTTGCCATGGCTTTCTCTCCTGCGGCCAGTATTTTTAAGGCCACACCCACATTGTCGCGGGGATGAATTATAAGAATGTTGTCTGCCATTCTTTCGCTCCTTTATTTCTATTTTCCAGAATGAAAGTCGGATAGACGATTTTATTGCTCTCAATCGGTAATGTATAAAAAAGGCAACTTTTTGCCAACAATTTTTTTGAGGTTTCTGATATAAAAAATAGAACCACAGAAGAAGGCTTTCCGGAGAGATTTCGAACCTGGATTCATGGTCGATTTAATGTATAAGGATTTAGGTTTGGCGAATAATTTGGCGGCGATTCATAATGTTCCCATCCTATTAGGCTCCGCAGTTCGGCAGGTTTATGAATGGGCGAGGGCCAGCCGAAAGGGGAAAAAAGACCTTTCGGCGGTCCTCCCTTTACTGGAGGAAATCGTCGGAGTAAAAGCGAGACTGGAGGGATCATAGAACGATTCCTAAATCATATGAACTCCCCCATCCACGACAACGATCTGACTGGCAATAAAATCGCTGTTTTCAGATGGCAAAAAGATCAGAGTCCCGGCCATCTCGGCGCCATATCCAAATCTTTTTATGGCCCGGGGGGAATTTCCCGCCTTTCTTGGTGGACTCATTTGGCTATGCCTTCACGGTGTAGTCCCTTAAGATCTCTTCCTTGAAGATCAGGCCGTGGCCCGGCTGCTCGGGCACCTTAACAATTGGCCCTTGCGGCTTTACAGGCTCCACCCAAAGGTCGTCGAGGAAATCCAGGTATTCCAGAATCAGGCCGTTAGGAATCGAAGCCATAAGGTGGACCATCAATTCATGGGCCAGATGGGGCGAGATGGTTAAACCCCAGGTATCGGCCAGAGCAGCGATTTTGCGCAGCTCGGTCAGGCCGCTGCGCATGACATCCGGCTGCAAAATCGGGATTCTGGGGTTCTCCAGGAAAGGACGCAGGTCGTAGCGGGTGAAGTGTTTTTCGCCGCCCACGATGCGGATATTCAGCTTCTCGGCCACGCGGAAATAGCCATGAAAATCTTCGCAGGTAACCGGCTCCTCGAGCCAAAAAACGTCATAAGGTTCAAATTTGCGTCCGGTTTCAATGGCCTGGTCGGCCGTCCAGGCCATGGCCGCATCGAGCATGATGTCAATGTCCGGGCCCAAGGCCTCGCGCATTCGCCGGACGTTTTCTATGTCGGTCTTGGGGCCGCTTGCGTGCCCGACCTGCATCTTAATGGCCTTCAAACCGCTGGCTACATAGCTCTTGGCCTTCTCGATCATCCCCTCGCAGCCGGTGTCACGCCAGCAGCCACTACCATAAGCCGGAATCTCGGTCCTGAAGCTACCCCACAGGCGGTGCAGGGGCAATCCAGCCTTCTTTCCCAGCGCGTCCCACAAGGCGATGTCTACGGCCGATATGGCGAACAAAGCCACCCCCATCCGGCCCACTGTATAGGTTGCCCGGTAGAGGTCGCGCCAAATGGCCTCGATCTCGGTGGCATCCCTGCCAAGGATGCGAGGTATAATCAATTCCCTGAGGCAAGTACCGATGGTTTCCAGGCCGCCGCGTAAAGGCATCAGATGACCCATGCCCACAATCCCAGAAGAGGTTTCGATCTCCACGACGACGACTTCCCGCGGGCCAGTGGCCTTGCCCCCCAGCGGTTGGCCGGCCCAGGGCACACGCAGTAGAGTAATTCGGACATCTTTGATAATCACGGATTTTTCCTCCAATCTATTGCGCCATATGGCCTCTGGTTTTCACAATTTTAACCGGGCACGTCTGCGCCGCAACCAAGCGGAGAGGACGATAATCGCCAGGCCAAGTGAAAGCAGCAACGATGTGATCGGTCGGCCTAAAATAAACCAGAGGTCTCCTCGGGCCATGAACAGGGCTTGCCGGAAGTTCTTTTCCATCATCGGCCCCAGAACCAGACCCAAAATCAAGGGGGCCATGTCAAACTTGAGTTTCCTTAAGACGTAACCAATCATGCCCATGCTGATGAGGATGTAGATGTCCAGAAAGCTATTGTTTAGGCTGTATGTGCCCACCAGGCAGAGGACCAGGATGGCACCCATCAGTAGGTGTTGGGGCAGGCGCATGATGCTGGCAAAGACGCTTACCAATGGCAGGTTGAGAATCAGAAGCATCACGTTACCGATATACATACTGGCTACCACACCCCAGAAGATTTCCGGACACTGCCTCATAAAGAGCGGGCCGGGCGTCACCCCGTGGATGGTCAGGGCTCCCATGAGCACCGCTGTGGCCGGCGCAAAAGGAATGCCTATAGCCAGCAGCGGCACCATGGATCCAGCTGTGGCAGCGTTGTTCGCCGATTCTGGCCCGGCCACCCCCTCGATAGCCCCGTGGCCGAATTCTTCCCGCCGCTTGGAGATTCTCTTCTCCAGGGCGTAGGAAACGAAAGTCGAGAGAATCGCGGCTGGACCAGGGATCAATCCCATAAGGAAACCCACAAACCCGCCGCGGAACATCGGCGGGATGGCCCTTTTCCATTCTATTAGCGTGGGGAAAAGTTCGCGGAGTCTGACTTTGATCATCTGGGGGAGGCCCGTGATTTTTTCAGCGATGAGCAGCACCTCCCCGACGCCGTAAAGGCCCATAGCTACCGGCACGAGCTCAATGCCCTGACTCAGTTCCACCTGCCCGAAGGTGAAACGGGTAGTTCCGGACATGATATCGGTACCCACCGTTCCCAGAAAAATTCCGAATCCTACCATGAGGTAGGACTTGATAGGCGAACCTCCCCCCAGCTGGGACAGAAAGATCAGGCCCAAAAGGGTTAAGGCAAAAAACTCGGGCGGGCCGAAGGACAAGGCCAAGCCGGCCAGCGGGGGGGCAAAGAACATTAAGGCCCCGATGCCCAGGGTGCCGGCAACAAATGAGCCCACGGCCGATACGGCAAGGGCCGCACCAGCCCGGCCCTTGCGGGCCATCTGGTAGCCGTCGATGGCCGTGACCACCGATGCCGCCTCGCCCGGCACATTGAGTAGGATCGTCGTCGTAGACCCGCCGTACATGGACCCGTAAAAAATACCCGAGAGCATGATCATGGCCGAGGTCGGTCCCAATACGTAGGTTGAAGGGATGAGCAGGGCCATGGCCCCCACGGGTCCCAAACCTGGTAGCACTCCGACAATTGTGCCCAGCAGGCAGCCGAGAAAACAAACCAGAATATTCGTGCCCGTCAGAGCGACGCTGAAGCCATTGGCTATTCCCTGAAGCGCATCCATTTCAGGGAAGAACCTCTCCCCATGGCAGTGGGACTTCCAAGGCGAAGACGAAGAGGCAATAGGAAATCAATGCAGTGAGGATGGCGGCCAAGGCCACTTTGACCCAGCCTCTCATTCCCAAAAGGGTCACAACGACAGCCATCAGGCCGGCAGTGCAAATCAGGTAGCCCAGAAACCTGAGACAGAGTGCATAAAGGACCAAGGCCAAGGCCACCGCAGCGACGCGGTGGAGGTGCACACCTTTGGGAAAAGGTTCGGTCTGGTCCAGCCGAACCTTCTCCGTGTTGAAGGACTTAGCCAGTTGGATAAGGCTCATGGTCATTATGAAAATGGCATCCAGCAAAGGAAAGAGGCCGCTGCGGGGAGCTTCCACCTTGCCCATGGGGAGCCAGAGACTGCCGTAGAGATAGGCTATCCCTACTGCGAGAAACGAGACATACGAAGCCTGGAGGGCTCTTTTGTTCATGGTTGTTTCCCGGGAGCCCCGGCGGACTCTTTTTTCATTGACCTTTTATGGCTTGGACAATCCTAATTCTTTTAGCACCTTTCCATAGCTCTCGTAATCCTGGAGCAGACGTTGCCTCAGATCCTCAGGTCCTTCGTAAGAGAT
>Ga0315312_1001222_pt1 | contig 21131 bp, 21 predicted proteins | sample TDP7_MG_FD_203629 | JGI IMG/M metagenome (GOLD analysis project Ga0315312, IMG submission 203629) | Freshwater sediment microbial communities from Lake Towuti, South Sulawesi, Indonesia - TDP7 | ecosystem: Environmental > Aquatic > Freshwater > Lake > Sediment | place: Indonesia: South Sulawesi... | reverse complement strand
GTTCAAGAAAGGATTTGATGCAGTCTTTATTGGAACGGGCGCTGGTTTGCCTCAGTTCCTCGGGATTGCGGGTGAAAATCTATGCGGAATTTATTCGGCAAATGAGTTTCTAATCCGTGTCAATCTAATGAGATCTTACATGTTTCCACGGTATGATACGCCGATTAGGGTAGGCAGAAAAGTGGCTGTGATAGGCGGTGGCAATGTGGCCATGGATGCCGCCCGATGTGCGTTGAGACTGGGCGCCCAGCAAGTTTGCATAGTTTATCGAAGGTCAAGAGAAGAGATGCCTGCCAGGCTTGAAGAGGTAGAAAATGCTGAAGAAGAGGGTATAATTTGCAGGTTTCTGGCAACGCCCATCAAATTTTTGGGAGATGAACAGGGATGGGTGAAGAAAATGGAGTGCATCGCCATGGAACTGGGCGAACCGGACGAGTCAGGAAGACGGAGACCTATTCCCATAAAAGGGTCTGAATTCGTCATGGAAGTTGACACCGTGATTGTGGCTATCGGACGAACTCCTAACCCCATAATCCAACGCACCACAAAAGGGCTCGAAACCACAAAATGGGGCACCATCGTAGCTGACAATCAAACTGGAAAAACCGTTTTAGAAGGCGTCTATGCTGGCGGAGACATTGTAACAGGAGAAGCAACGGTTATCAGCGCCATGGGCGCTGGCAAAAGAGCAGCACGCTACATTCATAAGTTTCTGATGAAACAGGAGAAAACATGAGTTAGAGATGCAGGTATCAGATGTTGGAAACCGCCTCCCACAAGTTCTTAGGTGGTTGTCTGAATCCTGAAGAGTTAGAGCGAGACCTAATTGAGTCGGGCGAGCATGCTTGGCTTACATAAGAATTTTGTCGATGATACGTCATGTTCTCGATGTATTCTTTTGCTGAGAACTTTTAGAACAAAAAAAGGGGGGTTGCGGGAGATATCTCCATTAAGGTGAAGATTTCAGCGAACGTGTTCTCGATTTCCACGCCGTCTAGCAAAATTTTTCCTTTTTTCGATGTTTCTGACATTATTTCCATAGCTTCCTTCTCTTGAACAGTTTATACATTGTTTTCTTTGTCAAGTCAGTGATGTATTCGAATCTTGATTCTATAAATATTTGTGCCTCCTCACTAATTTAGATGAATTATTCCCAAATTGTATTATCTTTTATACAATCTTCAATGAGTCTCTTCAGGTTTCGGAGAGAGCAGCAGATTTGTCTTCGTTAAAGGCTTGCCTTCCTTTGAATGCGGTTTCCTAACTAAGGTATCCGCGTATTTTTCTATTTCACGGGCTTCCTCAGCGAGTCTGGCAGCTAATTGAGCAATTTCATGGGCGCAAGCAACGAGTGGAATATATTTTTCCTTTTCTTTCTCAACAAAACATGCTTTTTGGTCAATTTCCGCTATTTTCTTAGTCAATTCGTAGGCAGCCATCGCCTTTGCTTTAGCGTATGGGTTTCTGAAGTCAGAGTTGTCTCGGATATAGTCTGTGTCAATTATGAGTTTGGGCAGAGTTACTGTTAGTTTCTCTTTTATGGCTGTTATTATTTTGTCGACTTCTTGATGTATTACCCTTAAAACACCTGTAACTGCAAGCACTTTAATGATGTTTGAATTGAAAATAGCCATCTCCAATGGGTCTAAGAACTCTCTTCTCGCTCCAATCAGCGGGTCGCCCAAAACTATTATGTAGCCCAAGCCTTGCTTTTCAATTTCGCCTGTGACTTTCTTTGCTGGAGCATCAGATATTACGATGCATGGTATTTTTCTAGTAGACAGGATTTCTCTGGCTTTTGCAGGTCCAGGAATAGCTGCGTTTGGCGAAATTGTGACTATTAGGTCTGGATTGAATTCTAAAAGTTTTGGTAACGCTTCTTCGATGTCTTCAACATTCATTTTTGAGCCAGTTGTTACGGTTCGTACTCGGATGTCTTCTCTTTCGGCTAATTCGTCGAGGAGAAGTTCAAGCACTGGGGCGGTGCCTATGTTGCCACATTTGAAAACTCCGACTTTAACTATTTTGGTCATGATGGAACACCGTTTGAAGTAGCGTATGTTTCTTGTATTTTATCTTTATGACTATGCATGTAGTGGGTGGGGGACAGAGACGGGTATACCTTGGTCTAGGGTTATTAACTGAGATAGGGTGGGTTTGGGTAATATTGTGTTTTTGTGTCTTTTCTTTTTATTAGTTTGGTTTTTCTGAGTGGTGAATGGTGCTTAAGTAGTGGCGGATGCAGATGTAGGGTTTGTTGAGTCTCTGTTTCGTGTTGGTAAGTCTAGCAGGGTTTTTAGGGATGTTGGGTGGCTTCAGCCTTTGTCTCCTTCTCCTAGCGGTGTGCCTGTTGGTCGTGAGGCTGAGTTGAGGGCTATAGCTGCATGCTTATCAGGTGTTTTTGAGTGTGGTGTTGGGAGGAATGTTTTTGTTTATGGCAAGCCTGGGACTGGGAAGACTTTTTGTGTTAGGTATGTGCTTGATAGGGTTCGGGCTTTTGTTGAGTTGAAGGGTTTGGATGTTTTGGTTGTTTATGTGAATGCGGGGAAGACGAGGGGTCCTTATTTTACTTTGTTGGAGGTTGTGCGGGCGGTTGGTGTTGATGCGCCTTCGAGTGGTTGGCAGTTTTCTAGGTTGAAGGAGGAGTTTGAGCGTGTTAAGGCTGATAAGCCGATTATTATTGCTATTGATGAGTTTGAGTCTTTGATTTTTAAGCAGCGTGAGCCGTTGGTTTATTATTTGAATCGTCAGCCAAAGGTGACGCTTATTCTGATTAGCAACAAGTTTGAAGATATCGCTGGTCTGCCAGAGAGAGCCAAGAGCACATTGCAGGCTTTGCCAGTTAAGTTTGATAGTTACAATGTAGATGTTGCTAAGAAGATTTTGATGGAGCGTATTGAAAAGGCGTTTCAGCCAGACGCTATTGAGGAGAAGCATATTGACTGGTTAGCTGAAGTTGCTTCTAAGGTCGGGGATATACGTGTTTGCTTTAACATTCTGCTTACTGCTGGACTATTGGCAGAGTCTGAGGGAAAAACAAAACTGGAACAGGAACATTTCTTGAACGCAACAAAAACAATACAACACACAATCTAACATTGCCTGCCTCTCTATTTCTCTCTTGTTTCTTGCGCCTCGGAAGTTTTTTAAGAATGGCTCATCAAAGATGAAAAACAGAAAAAAGGTGATTCTACTTGCAGAGAGAAGATATTGTTGGTATAATATTTCTAATAGGCTCAACAGTAGCTGCTATCTACGGATACTTAGCGAACATAGTCATATTCCAAACAACATTTACGTTCTTGGCAGGTTCTTCTTCCACATATTTGGTTCAACGCAGGCTTCAAGCTGAATCCGAGAAAAGAAGGACTCTACGGGAACAGAGAGTTTTGTTGAGAGACAGAATATATGGACCTCTTTTCCAAACATTAAATCGAGTCGTTGACCAAGTTACTGATGTTAAAGAGGTAAAAATGCTCTTTGGCACAAGTCCGTTGGAGGAAATGAAAAGAGTGATGACCGACTATCTATATCTTTTTGCCCCATCTTGGATGAAAGACAGAGTCAATAAAATATATGAGGGGCTGGAAGAATACTCGGAGCTGCTTAAGAGAGCTGAAAGAGCCGTTTTTGATGTTTCATCTTTGAAACTTAATGAATACCCAGAAATGAAGGATAAAGACCCACGGCAAATTTATTTTTACCTTAGGGAACATGGAGTGACTATAAAAATTATCTCCTTTGTGGAATCGATTTTGAAAAAAATAAATCCTTTAGAGGAGTTCCACAAATCTGGGGTTGATTTGGAAAATCCAACAATTGAGGTGATAATGGGTTCGACACGATTTGATAATTTGCAGAAATTCGATGAGGTCCATGGAATAATAGAGCGTAATTGTTGGAAAGAGAAAAGATTACTGGAATTAGATGCGAAACGAAAAGAACTATATGTTGATTTGACATGGCTTATTCCTCAACTAATGGGCATGATAGAGGAAACGAGCTAAATACGGAGTATAAATGAGTGATACATATGGATGTTGAAAGACACGATGGTGATCTTAAGTGGTTGATAGAGCATAGCCATAATGCATATCTCGCGTGGATAGCGTTATGGCTTGCATGTCTGTTAGGGGTTGGAAACATCTTACTCACCAGAATATTAGAAACAAATGTTTTGATCTCACTCACTCACAAAATTATCGTCTTCATTGTGTATTGTGGACTGGTAGGTGGGATGATCTTTTCAGTTTTTAAGGTTAGTACTATCATTAAACACCAAGTTGTTTGGGCAAATCAAATTGAAAGAGAGTTCTTGAGAAGGGAACTTTTGTCTCATAGGGGACTCTCATCGCTCATTGTCGATGATAACGGGAACCTCTGCAAACGCAACCGTAATTTTGTAGTCTTTGCACATGTAGTAATCGCTGCGTTCTTGTATCTTCTTTTTCTTCTTGCTTTATGACTTAAGAAGGAGAATAAGAACTTTTTTAGGCTATTTATTGATTTTGCGGTCTCAATCTAATGATTCATGCCATCGCAAATCTTTTATGCCTTCTCTTGCGTAACATTCTGTTATTGTCTCTTCACAATCGCCCTTATTTTTGCCTTTAATTCGCGAAGGCTAAACTGAAACTCTCCACCAACGAATCTGAATGGTGTTTTTTCGAAGTCCACTATTATACTGTTTACCATAGTACACCAATCCTCAATTATGAATGAAAAACTATCGATGTAGTCTGGGTTCATGACAGGATGGCTTTATCAGAGAAGCCATATGCATTATGTAGTCTTTCTCTTCTCCTCTGCAAAATCCTCCAATGACGCTTAAATCTGATATGACTTGATTAGCTTTTTGTGTTATAAATAGAGCTGTTTCTCGATGTTGCTCCTTGCTAGATGTTGACTCTAACTTTCTCAGTTTTTCAATAATTTGATTTGTAGTTTCTACAATCCTTTGTTTATGAGTGATTACTATCTCAATCTTTTCTTTCTTAGATGGCTCCAAGTTTGGTCGTTCCATGTTTCTACACTAATGTTTCCAGTCTTAAATCTCTGATTGAAGTGATATCAGTTTTTGGTATGCATACAAGCATGCTTTAAGAAGACTATTAAGCGCGTTAACGAAATTACTATAGATTCTAAAAATAAGTTCGATTATTTTATTCCAGATTTTTCTATTACCTTTGGCACAATCCATTCAAACCCAACAGCCATCAAATGCACCCCATCAGCCTTTGTCGTTTTCCTCACTTCCTTTACCAAGTCCCCAAAAATCTCTATGTTTTCTTGGAGCACTGCCTCTTTTCCCCCTTTCTCTTTGGCTTTCCTCAGCCTTTGCTGAATCTCATCTGGAACAAATATTCCTGGAACATATTTAACCATCCACTCCATCATCGCTATCGACTTGAAGGGTGCTATCCCAATGAGCACTGGAATGTTAAGATATGATGTAGCGTTTACGAAACGTCTAGCTCGTTCAATGTCGTAGACGCATTGTGTTTGCACAAACTCTGCTCCAATTTTGACTTTTCTCTCAATTTTCAAGATTTCAGGCTCTAATGGGTCTGCGTTTGGGTTTGCGCCAATTCCTACATGGAATTTAGGCGGATCCTCAATCTTGTTCTTGTTAAGGTCAACACCTTCATCAACCATCTTCCTAATAAGACGAACAAGAGTTGCCGAATCTAAATCGAAAACTGGCTTAGCTTGAGGATTGTCCCCAACCGTTGTGTGGTCTCCAGTTAATGCTAGCACGTTTTTTATTCCAACCGCAGCTGCTGCCAGTAGGTCTGATGTTAAAGCTATTCTATTGCGATCTCTCGTAGTCATCTGGTAAATTGCTTCTAACCCAACTTCTTTCTGAATCATGTATGACGGGATTAACGCGTTCATATAGGCAAATGCTGTTGGGTTGTCTGTAACATTTGCTGCAACAACATGACCCTTCAGAGCCTTGGCTCCTTCCAAAACCTCATGCAGATTCGTAGTCTTAACAGGTTCAAGCTCACCTGTAAAAACAAATCTCCGCTCAGACAGTTGCCGCATCAAATCGCTATAAACTGCCTTTGTCATTGTACTTTCTCCTTTTCTTCAGACCCGCCAAGTTCACGTGGCGACTGTGAAATTCTAAAGTCTCTTTCTTCCCTAAACTTACTGAATAAGTCAAGATGACCTTTTTCTTTCAGCCTATTATATATAAGAACCCAAGCACAGTCTTTCGTCCAGCCACCTACTTCGCATTTACCCTTAGCTTGGCCACCACATGGACCGTTTAGAAGTCCTTTTGCACATCTGGTTATTGGACAAATGCCCTCAGTCTCGAAGAGAATGCATTGACCGCATGCTGAGCATAGTTCGTGGAATTTTCCAAGTTCTCTGTCTTGCATGCCAATGAATTTTGTATTGTTGGCTGGAACAATTATCTTGTTTTTGAAAAACTCAGCTAATGTTTGGACGCCAGCACCGCACGCCATGCTAAGAACGGCATCATAATTGTCTATTAAAGGTTGGATGGTAGTTACGGCGATTTGTAGGTCACATTGTCGCAGAACGGTGATCGCCTTGGCATTTAATTTCTTGCCGTCTTTGAGTTTTCTTGCCATTTCCAGCAAGACTTTCATGATTTCAGCCTGCTTTTCTCCACCAACTTGGTAGATTCCAGCACATCCATTGCATCCAACTATGAGAACTTTGTTGACTCCATCCAACATTCTTACGATTTCTTCTAATGGCTTCTGTTCCATGACTATCAAATGGTTCACACTCGGAGCAGTAACATTTTAATTTCGCAATTTTAAAATCTTACTACTCCAAGATAGGCAAAGTCCAACAGAAACCAGAGTGTGAAAAGTGTGGCTGTCTCGGTTTTCTTCTGCACATGCGGCAACACCCTCAACCAGTTTGTCAATTTTGAAACATTAGTAGAGGCGTCTAAAAACGTCAAAGAAGTTGCTTCAGTTCACGTTCATCCATCACTTTGTCAAGAAAATGGTTTAGAAATCATTCAAAAAGAGATAAAGGAAAAAAAGGCACGGACAATTGTGGTTGCCACTTGTTCAAAACGGTTTTACAATCCCATACTTGAGACTCTTGGGAAAGATGTATTAAATCCGTCTTTAGCCGAAGTTGTCAACATACGTGAACAATGTTGCTGGGTTCATCCAAAAAAAGATGAAGCAACGGCTAAGGCGAAGCAACTCGTATTAGCGGGTATCGAAAAGGCAAAAAACCTAAAGCCTATTGAAACGAAGCAGTTCAAAATTCAAGAACAGGCTCTAGTTATTGGCGCAGGTGTTGCAGGCATTCAAGCGTCTCTTGATTTGGCGAATCAAGGCTTTAAAGTGTATCTACTCGACCAGTCTCCAACTATTGGAGGAAAAATGGCGTTACTCGTAAAGACATATCCAACAGACGACTGCGCCATATGCATTCTTGGACCTAAGATGGCAGATGCTGCGGCTCATCCAAACATACAACTCTTGACATATCATGAGGTCATAGATGTCAAGAAAAATCCAACAGGCTTCAACGTCAAAGTTCTGGAAAAACCTCGCTACGTAGACGTGGAAAAATGCACTGGATGCGGAATGTGTGCAGAGAAGTGCCCCATTAAAGTGCCAAACGAATGGAATGGAGGATTAGGCTATCGAAAGGCTATCTATGTCCCATTTCCGCAGGCGCTTCCCAAGAAATATGTCATTGATGCCCCGCAATGTCTATACTTCCAAAAAGGGGTTTGTAAAATCTGCGAAAAAATATGCCCAGCTAAGGCTCCTAATTTTGATCAGGAACCAAAGGAGACTCAACTTGAAGTTGGCACTGTTATCGTGGCTACAGGGTTTGACGAGTTTGACCCATCATCCATACCTAAATATGGGCATAAGGAATTGAAAGATGTTATAACTCAATTTCAACTTGCTAGAATACTGGACCCATCTGGTCCTACAAGCGGAAAATTGAAGAGACCTTCTGACTCGGAGAAACCAAAACGTATTGTCATGATTCAATGTGTTGGTTCCAGAGACCCAAAAGCCAATGCCTACTGCTCACGCTACTGCTGCATGGCAGCGATGAAAAATGCAATGCTCATAAAAGTCGAACAGGACCCAGATGCGGATATAACCATTCTTTACAAAGATGTCAGAGCAGCTGGAAAAGGCTTTGAAGAGTACTATGTGAGGGCTAAAGAACGGTATGGGCTAAAATTCGTTAAAGGTGAACTAACCCAAGTCTCACAAGACTCTAAAACAAACGAGTTGAAAATAGAATACGAAACCCCAACACATCAAAAAGCTGTGCTTAAATCAGACTTGGTTGTGCTCTCTTGCGCGGTGGTTCCTTCAAAAGGTTTGCGTGAATTGGCTAGACTGCTCGGTGTCAAAATAGCCAAAGACGGCTTCCTCAAAGAATTAGACGATAAAGTAAGTTCAGTTGAAACTGACGTTGCAGGAGTTTATGTTTGTGGGGTAGCTGAAGGACCCAAAGACATTCCTGAATCTGTCGCTCAAGCCAGCGCATCTGCTTCTAAAGCAGCATTAAGAATGGGGAAAATTGTTCAAAAACCTATGCTCATTCCAGATATTGAGGATAAGTTCTGCAGCCGATGCAGGCTATGCGAGGCCGCGTGCCCGTTTAAGGCTATAGTTTTTGATGAGAAAAAAGATGAAATGAAAGTCAATGAAATTCTGTGCACGGGTTGCGGGTTGTGCGCCACTGCCTGTGGGGCTCAAGCTATTCAGCTGGTTAATTATGAGCATGAACAGGTTTCAAGACAAATTCGTAGCATTCTGACGAATGCGGACGAGAAATTGAAACCAACCACAGTTGCTTTCTGCTGCGACGAATGTGCCTACACAGCGCTAGATAATGTGGGATTTCGTCATCACTACTATTCAGCTGGAATTATTCCAATCTTTGTGCCATGTTTAAGCGGCCTCTCTGTCAAACACGTGATGGAAGCCTTAACTCTGGGCGCAGAGGACGTTTTGATTTTGGGTTGTCAAGATGAGAGATGCCATTTTGAAGAAGGAATTGCTAAGGCGAAAATGAGAGTGAATTTAATCAATAAAGTGTTTGATGAATTAAGAATATTTGCAGATAAGGTTCACATTTTACCGCTTCAAGGAAACATGGTTCAGGAATTCACATCGATGGCTAAACAGGTGGCTGAACATACAGGCAAACCACTGCATAAGAGGCGACAAAAATGACAGAGACACGCATAGGAGTCTTCGTGTGCCACTGCGGGCTTAACATAGCGAAATCGGTCAACGTTAAAACCCTTCGCGAACAAATGTCAAAGCTCCCAGGAGTTGCATATGGCGCAGACTATGAGTTTATGTGCTCTGAAACAGGTCAAAAAATTATCAGAGATGCCATAAAAGAACATAGATTAAATCGAATAGTTGTGGCTTCATGCTCACCTAAGTTGCATGAGCTAACTTTTCGTAGAGTTGTCAAAGAAGCGGGTCTAAATCCTTTCCTTTTCGAAATGGCAAATATAAGAGAACATTGTTCTTGGGCTCACTTGCATGAGCCTGAAAAAGCCACAGAAAAAGCTGTACACATTGTGAAGTCTGCAGTTGAAAGATGCAAATATTTAGATGAAATTGGGGAAAAGGAAGAGTTTGTTAAACCATCTGCCTTAGTGATAGGTGGCGGCATAGCAGGAATCACAGCAGCAGTTGGTCTTGCAGACTTTGGGTTTGAAGTGCACTTAATCGAGAAGCTGCCATGGCTTGGAGGAAAAACAGCACAATTGGGAAAAGCTTTTCCAACCGAAGACTGCGGAGTCTGCGTCACTCCAAGAACATCTGAAATGGATAGAAAATGCTTTTACAAAAGACAGATTCTCTCGCATCCGCAAATCAAAACATATACGTTATCAACTCTGAAAAATCTTTCTGGATATATTGGGCACTTCAGAGCCCAAATAGAAAAGATGCCAAGATATATTGACGAAAAGCTCTGTATAGCCTGTGGCGAATGCGAAAAAGTATGCCCAGTAGAAGTGCCCAACGAATTTGATTTGGGACTAAGCAAAAGGAAAGCTGTCTACCTTCCATTCATTCAGGCTGTTCCTCACATTTACGCTTTAGATATGAATCATTGCACAAAATGTGGAAAATGCGTGGAGATTTGTCCCACAAAGGCCATTGATCTGGAGGAAAAGACTTTATACATTGATGTTGAAGTTGGAACAACAATTGTTGCTGTGGGCTTTGACGAATTTGAACCTATAGGGCTCTTTGGTTATGGAAATTACCAGAATGTAATAACGCAGTTGAAACTTGCAAGGATGATGGACTCGAGTGGACCCAGTTCAGGCTGCGTAGTTCGACCGTCTGATGGACATGTTCCCAAACGTATAGTTATGCTTCAATGTGTTGGCTCCAGAGACAAGGCGACGCATATCTATTGTTCAAAGATTTGTTGCACTATCGCCTTGAAACATGCCCGCAGCCTGAAAATGGCGAACCCAAAGACTGAAGTCACTATCTGCTACAAGGACCTTAGACCCTTCGGAAGAAATTACGAAGACCTCTACACAGATTGCCAAAACCTTGGCGTTAACTTCATTTATGGCGACGCAAAAGAAGTCTCAGAGGGACCAGACAAAAGCCTAAAGGTCAATGTTGATTTAATAGAAGGAGGAAAAAAAGCTATAGAGACAGACTTGCTTGTTTTGGCAAGTGCACTTGTGCCCCCAAAAGATATACCCCAAATATCGAGAACATTGAATCTAAGCTCAAGTCCAGATGGATTCTTGATGGAACTACATCCTAAGTTAGCCCCCATCGATACGAACATTGATGGCATTTTTATCTGCGGAGCTTGCCAAGGTCCAAAAGATATTCAAGAAACGGTCACACAAGCGTTGGGAGCAGTTGCAAGGGCGGCTACTCCAATGGCGGCTGGAAAAATAAAAATTGACCTCGCAAAGGCTATTGTTGACGAAAACCTCTGCATAGGATGCGCGAATTGTGTAGCCATGTGCCCGTATAGCGCGATTGAAATGGAGCCCTCAGGAATAGCTCGAGTCATAGAAATTGTCTGCAAAGGATGCGGCGTCTGCGCTGCCGAATGCCCCGCAAGGGCAATGCAGCTTCGTCATTTCACGGATCGGCAGTTGTTTGCTGCTGTTGAAGGGATTCTAGGATAGTGACAATGATGAGTCAACAAGAGTTTGAACCCGCTATAGTGGCGTTCTGCTGCTGGTGGTGCGCTTACGGAGCCGCTGACCTAGCTGGAACAAGTAAATTGCACTACCCTCCAAATGTTAGGATAGTTCGAGTACCATGCACAGGACGAATAGACCCTCTACATGTCTTAAAGGCGTTTCAAGAAGGAGCAGACGGAGTAATTGTGGCAGGCTGCCTAAAAGATGGCGGATGCCACTACGTCGATGGCAACATGAAAGCCGAAAAGCGAATAAACGCTCTGAAAAAGTCGCTGGAATCTATCGGACTGGGCAGAAGCCGATTAGAAATGTATTTCATGTCCGCGGGAATGCCAGACAAATTCGTGGAATGCGTAACACAATTCACTGAGAGAATTCAGAGACTGGGGCAAAACTCACTTAAACATGCTCCGTGATGATGAAGATGAAGAAAAAAATTGCAGGTGGCAACAATGCCAAAGCTACAAGTTTCCTTAATAACTGGTCGAACAATTGACCAAGGCAAGGGAAAAGAATGTGGCAAACTTTCTGACGAATATTTAGACAGCGTGTCAATTTGTGAAATTGACCCAGAAGACATGAAGATTCTCGGAGTTAAGGAAAATGATGTGGTAGCAGTCACAACAGATTTCGGCTCTGTGGCTATAAGGGCTGTAAAATCGTTGAGAGGACCGCATCCGAATGTTGTTTTCATTCCTTATGGGCCATGGGCAAGCGTTCTTGCAAATCCTAAAACTCATGGAACTGGAATGCCATCATTGAAGGGAGAAAACGCGGAAATCGAATATGCCCCGAATGAAAAGGTGTTAAGCCTCCAAGAACTGTTGAAATTCCATTTCAAGAAGGAACAGAGATGTCAGTAACTACAGGTGTCACATGTCCAGTCTGCGGTTCCTTTTGCGACGACATTGAAGTAACAGTGAAAAACAACGTTGTCGTTAAGGTGAAGAATGCTTGCGCTATGGGCGAAGCTAAATTTCTGAACTATTGTGCTCATCGTCAGACTAAGCCACTTGTTAGAAAAAATGGCGAATTAGTTGAAACCACTCTGGACGAAGCGGTTCGCAAAAGCGCAAAGATCCTTGCTGAAGCCAGTTACCCAATACTCTATGGCTGGAGCAATACAAGCTGCGAAGCAGTACACGTTGGATTAGAACTTGCTGAAGAAATTGGAGGAGTCATTGACAACACTTCAACAATCTGTCATGGACCATCAATTCTGAGCATACAAGACGTTGGCATAGTTGGATGCACTCTTGGGCAACTGCGACATCGGGCTGATTTAATTTTCTATTGGGGAAGCAATCCATGGAGCGCACATCCACGCCACGTGGACCGTTACACTGCTTTTTCAGATGGGCGCTTCCAAAAAAGCGAATGGAAAGGATACTTATCACGACTAACTGGCACTTTAGTAAGGAAAAGACTTGAAAGAGTAGCAAAGTTGGTTCTAATGCGTGAAACTCCAAGAGAGGCTAAAAGAGAAAGCGTTTTACCTTATGGCTTGTTCCAGAAGAAGAGGAAAATGATAGTTGTCGATGTTCGCAAAACACGCTCCGCTGAAATTGCTGACTATTTCCTACAAGTTCAGCCTAACAAGGATTATGAACTTTTGCAAGCCCTTCGCATGCTCGTTCGAGACGAAGAACTCGATGTAGACGAAGTTGCCGGAGTGCCAGTAGAAACGCTTGAAGAAATCGTCGACATTATGTTAGGATGCGAATTGGGCGTCTTATTCTTCGGATTAGGCTTGACAATGAGCCAAGGCAAACTGAGAAATATAGACGCTGCCCTCTCTTTAGTTCGAGATTTAAACCAGCGCACAAAATTTCTAATAATGCCCATGCGTGGACACTTCAACGTTACAGGTGCAAACGTCGTTTTCACATGGCAAACTGGCTACCCATATGCAATAGACTTTTCACATGGTTATCCACGATACAATCCGGGCGAAACTTCAGTCGTCGACATTCTAAGCCGAGAAGAATCGGATGCAGGACTTGTAGTCGCTTCTGATCCAGTTGCCCACTTTCCCAAAGCTGCTGCACAGAACTTGGTTAAGAATCCGCTTATCGTTATTGATCCTGAGCCTACTCCGACTTCTATGATGGCTGACGTAGTGATCCCCTCTGCTTTCGTCGGCATTGAGGTTGAAGGAACAGCCTACCGCATGGACCATGTTCCACTGCCACTGAAGAAAATTGTGGAGCCACCAACAACTTGCCTATCAGACGCTGAAATACTGCAAAAAATTCTTAATCAAGTACGCAGGTTGAGGAGGACGAACAAATGAAAGAACTTCTAATCAAGAACGGATTCGTCTACGACCCACTTAATGGCGTAAACGGAGAAAAAATGGACCTTGCAGTTAATAATGGAAAAATTACTGAAAGAATTGACGAAAAGAAAGCGAAGATAATCGATGCTTCTGGAATGATTGTGATGCCAGGTGGCGTAGATATTCATAGTCACATTGCAGGCGCTGAGGTAAATGCAGGTCGCTTACTACGCCCAGAGGATCATGTTAAAGATGTGGAACCAAAAACTGCAATTACTCGTTCAGGTGTGGGGCATTCTATCCCGTCAACGTTTACAACTGGCTATCGTTATGCAAGAATGGGCTATACAACTGTTATGAATCCTGCAATGCCTCCACTTGAAGCAAGGCATACACATGAAGAATTAGATGACACACCAATAATTGATAAGGCTACATACCCACTTCTAGGCGATTGGTGGTTTGTTCTAGAATATTTACGTGACAGCATGATCAAAGAATGCGCAGCTCATGTGGCATGGATGCTGGCAGCCACAAAAGGCTATGCCATAAAAATAGTGAACCCAGGCGGTTTAGAAGCATGGGGTTTCGGCAAAAATGTAAGAGATTTGTTTGATCCTATTCCTCATTTTAACATAACTCCGGAAGAAATTGTTCGCGGCTTATGCAAAGTAAACAAGCTGCTTAATCTGCCTCACACAATTCATGTGCATACTAATAATTTGGGGAAACCGGGCAACTATCAGACAACTTTAGACACGATGAAATGCGTCGAAAACTTGGCTACGGAAAATAGGCCAGTTCTTCATATCACGCATTGTCAGTTTAGCGCATTTAAAGGCTCAGATTGGGCGACATTAAAGTCGGGCGCAGAAGAAATCGCAAAATATGTCAATAATCATAGTCACGTGACTATGGACATGGGGCAAGTTGTCTTCACCGACACAACCACGATGACTGCAGACGGCCCATTCCAATTTAGACTCTACCAGCTTACTGGGAACAAATGGATGAACCACGATGTAGAAACAGAGACAAGCGCAGGAATTGTTCCATTCAAATATAAACGCAAAAGCTCTGTACATGCTACACAATGGTCTATTGGACTTGAACTTGCTCTACTAATCAAAGACCCTTGGAAAATATACTTAACAACCGACCACCCCAACGGCGGTCCATTTATCACATATCCCAAAATTATTTCATGGCTAATGAGCCAGGTAGCCAGAGAAAGAGCAATGAAAAAAATCAGCAAAAAGGCAAGAAGAAACAGCTTGCTTCCAAGCATAAGCAGAGAATACAGCCTATATGAAATCGCCATTGTCACAAGAGCTGGTCAGGCTAAAGCGTTAGGCTTGAAGCAGAAGGGACATCTTGGCATCGGAGCAGATGCGGACATAGCAATTTACAACCTAAATCCAGAATCAGTTGACCCTTCTAAGAAGTATAAGAAACTTCGTAGAGCTTTCAAGAAGGCTGCCTACACAATTAAAGATGGCGACATCGTCGCGAAAGATGGAGAAATAATAAAATCAGTTGAGGGAAAGACATTATGGGTAAACGTCAATATGAAGTCATCTGCAGAAGTTAGTTCTGATATGAAGCGCAGATTTCGAGATTATTGGACAGTTGAATACGAAAACTACCCAGTTTCCGAAAAATATTTAGCTATATCAGCTCCGATTTCTGTTAAGGCGGCGATCTAAAAATGCTAATTGTTTTAACTCCAAAGCGTCGGTTCAAAGTTCCAGTAGAAGCAGAATGCATAACTCCAGATAATTTCGCAGAGAAATCTGTTGACGAAATAGCGAAATTGCCAATTTGGGAAGGAAATAACAAACGCCTTCTAAGCGAACTCTTCAAAATAGAATCCAAGAAAGACGAGCCATCAAACGAGACAACCATTCAAATTTATGGAGAGGTCAGCAAGGTTAGAAGAATTGCCGCTAAAATGTGTCAAGGCAAAATAATAGTTGACGGTGACGCTGGCATGCATCTTGGCGAAGAAATGGAAGGTGGAACAATCATAGTCTCTGGCAATGCTGGCTCATGGACTGGCTCAATGATGAAAAATGGAACAATCGAGATTAAGGGTGACGCAGGTGACTACATCGGGGCACCTTACCGAGGAAGCACACATGGAATGAATGGCGGAACAATTGTAATATATAGAAATGCTGGAAACGAGTTAGGCTGCTTTATGAGAAAAGGACTAATCAAAGTTGGCGGAAATGTTGGGCAGTTTGTAGGCATGCACATGAAAGATGGGACAATTCTTATTCAGGGAAACTCTGATGGACGCGCTGGCGCCGAAATGACCGAGGGAAAAATCATTGTATGCGGTCAAATTCCTTCAATTCTTCCCACATTCACTATAGACAGCATAAGTCCAAGCACAAAAATAGATAGCGAAAAAATTGAAGGCCCATTCTACCGATTCATAGGTGACTTGACAGAAAATGGCAACGGAAAACTCTTTGTCTCAAAAGACAAAAATCCACACTTAAATTTCTATGAAAAATACTTGCAATGACAGAGAGGCGGAAAAATGTCTGGACGACATCTAAGCGTAAACCAAGCGGCATGGCAACTTGTAAGAAAATTATGTGACAAGGCTTCAGAATATGGAGTTTCTGTCAAAGAGACTAAATCTGGCACTATCTTAATTGACGCTGGAATCGAAGCGAAAGGTGGTTTCCTCGCTGGCAAAATTGTCACAGAAATATGCCTAGGTGGCTACGGCAAGGCAAAGGTTTCTCACATGCATCTTGACGATCTCAAACTTCCCTCAATATTCGTCTATACAGATCATCCTGCCATAGCAACTTTGGGGTCACAGTTTGCTGGCTGGCAAATAAAACTCGGTGAATATAACGCCATAGGTTCTGGTCCTGCCCGCGCGTTGATTCTAAAGCCCCGTGAAATCTATGAAAAAATAGGCTATGAAGACAAGGCAAACGTAGCCGTGCTTGTATTAGAGACTTCCAAGGAACCACCTGAAACTGTAGTCCAATATATTTGCGAGCAATGTAAAGTCACACCTGAAAATTTAGCTGTGGTTCTAGTGTCCACTACATCTGTTGCTGGTTCAATGCAAGTTTCTGGAAGAATCGTGGAAACTGGGATGCATAAGTTGCTCAAACTGGGTTTTGACCCGAAACTGGTAACTCATGCATGGGGTCATGCACCCATTGCTCCAGTTCATCCGAAATTTGCGCAGGCTATGGGGAGAACAAATGATGCTATCCTATATGCTGGAGTAGCATACTATACGGTTAATTATGATGACGATGAAAAATTGAAAGAGTTACTAGAAAAAGCGCCCTCTATAGCTTCTCAAAGTTATGGTCAACCATTCTTTGAAATATTCAAACATGTTGGGTATGACTTTTACAAAATTGACCAAAACTTGTTTGCTCCAGCAGTGCTAATTGTTAACAACGCAAAAACTGGCAAAGTTTTCAAAGCTGGAAGAATTAATGCAGAGGTTTTTAGGCGTTCTATAGGTTTCTAATCTGCAGACTTGGAATCAATATGCGAGGAGACAAAGATCTCTTAGACGCCTTATACGACGCTGTAATCGCTGGCAATGTTCAAGAAGCCAGAAAAATAGCGGAGCAGACAGTTCAAAGAGGGCTGTCAATCAACGCTGCGTTGGAAAAAATGAAAGACGCTATGCGAGCAGTTGATGAAAAATATGAGAGGAAAGAATATTTTATAGTTGATGTTGCCTCTTCAGCCTCTGCCATGAGAGAAGCCTTCAAAATTCTTGAGCCACACTTGCAAGTTGATTCTGCTAAAGTTGTTGGAAAAGTTGTTATTGGGTCGTTGAAGGGTAATGTTCAGGGTTTGGGAAAAGATATCGTAGCGGCGACGCTGCGTGCAGCTGGATTAGACGTAGTAGATCTAGGAGTTGATGTTTCCCCTAAAGCATTTGTAGATGCTACTGTTAAAGAGAAAGCGCAAATTGTCGCTATCTCCATTTCAATAGAAGAAACAGTTCCACTTCTCAAAGAAGTAGTCAACATGCTCAGAAAAAGAAAGTTAAGTGGCAAGATAAAAACTATAATTGGGGGCCAAGCAGTTTCGGAGAAAACATGCAAAGAATACGACGTAGACGCTTATGCAAAGGACGCATGGGAATGTGTGAAAAAGGTTCAGCAGTTGCTTAAGGATATAAGTTAGAAAATTTTGTAAAGTGGATGAGTATTTACAAGAGGTTTTATGCCCAATCGCCTTGAGGCATAGTATGCTATTATTGCATCGTTTATCGCACATGCTGGAATCAGGTTTTTCGCCTGTTTTATCGGCCCATAGATAAGAAAGTTAGCCCCACTGAATTGCACAAGAGCATGCGCAGATGCGTTGCACGCTGCAAAACCTTCTTTCAAAAGCTTATCTTTAGACGTTCTCCAATCGTAAGTGGCGTTTGCAGGAGAACAACCCGCTGGGTACCCAAGTTCATTTTTAACAATCTTAACTGCTTCAGCAGCGTAAGCAATGCTCGGAACATCAAAAACGATAGTGTCCACCAAAATCTTCTTTATTCCAGCTTTCTTCGCTATTTCCAGTAAGCCAATTTGCCCATCAAAACCCTTTAACGCAGTGATTCTTCCTTCAGGCGAGTAATCCATTTCGTTTTGTGCCAAAAGAATCGCAGCGTCTATGCGAGATTCATGAATTGCACTAAGCTCATCTCTGGACATTTTGGGGAAAATCGCGTTGAAAATCACCTTTTTCTGTAAGCCTAACTCTTTGACAATTTCTAAACCTGCAACACGAGTTTCTGAATTTGCGCCATCGATGAGGATTACGCTTTCGCTATTTTTAGTAACAAATTGAATGTATTGTTTTATGGCTTCTGGATACGTAGCCATAATGTCCAAAAAATGAGGGACACCAGTTTTCTGTGAAAGCTTTTCCGCAATTTTTATCCATTTTAGAACTTTCTTTGAGTCAAATTTACCTCTCTTGTGGTCTGTTACTTCTGGCATTCCTTTATAGAAAATATTGCCAATGAGAACTGTAGGCAGTTCGCCTGGTTGTCCGCCTATCTTGCTATTACCTATTTGAAAGATTTTTTGCTCTGCTCTGAATTTCACACTGGTCACCTTGGTTCTTATATTTATACTTGGTTAAAAATTTTGGTAACTAGCTGCTACAAGGTCTTTATAGCGGAGCGTACTGCTTTTGCAATAATATGTCCAAGAGGAATTGTGTAGAGCGCTAAAGTAGCGTTGAATATACCTATAAGTGGAAGCCATGTAAGTATCAATACCTCAGGTGTATTATAGCCAACTGGCGGAGGATATCGAAGCAAAGCATAGTTGATAATTGTCATAATTCCAACTCTAAATACAATTCCAAACACAGTAGAAGAAGTGGCTACAATGGCTTCGTTTTGTTTGCCAAAACTCTTAGCTAAAATCTTTTGTATTAAATAGATGCCGAACAGCATACTTAATACTGCGGCAAGATTGTAGAGGGGTCCCGTGGGAAGGTCTCCAGGATATACAATAAATAGCATTAGCGTATTTGCGATAGCTATAAGCACTCCTACTATTGGACCGAAAAGTAAGAATGCGGTCACAATGGGTATTTCCCAAATCTGATACTTGAGAAAGGTAAGGTATGGTGCTGGAATCTTAGGTCCCCACAGATTTAGAATTATTGTAAGTGCAGCAAATACTACTATATTGGCGATTGTTTTGGTTTTCATCTTGCAATCCTTGTAACTGAGTTTTAGTGTGTTGTGCTGGCTAATTATTTAAGAGTAACTACTTAAAAATGCGTATTAAGATTATTGGCAAAACTTTAATCATAGCCCAGACAAAAACGAATAGAAGTGAACGTAATGTCTTGGGCGCTTGATCTTAAAGTTGAGGATGTTAAGACATGGTTAGAACGAGAGACCACCTCTATTATTCAACCGCTCAAAAGTGAAGGAAAGAAATTTACCTCTAACCTGAAGAATAGGCTAGAAGATTTTAGAAGTGTTTGTGAAAGTTTTTTGGAAAACAGCGAAAAAGAGATGCTGAAAAGTAGCCCTAAAACCTATCGGCGAGCGAAAGCAGCTTACAAACTTATCCAGAAGACTTTAGAAATTATGGATAAGATTTCTGTTCCAGAAGAAATTTCTTTTGAGAGTGTACAGAAACTCTGTGAAGATTTAGATAAGGCGTTTGCTTCGGTTGGGCAAGAAAGATGGAAATGGTTTCGCATAATTGAGCCATATTTCATCTTTGACCGCAGAAAATTTGATATTACATTGAAAAGGGCTGTAGATTCTCTCGGAGAACTACGAAACTTTTTGACACACAAATATGCCAAGGTCAAGGACGCAGAAGCCGCATTTTCTTCAGTTGACAAGTTCAAGCAAACGCTAGCTGAATCTAAAGAGTTGGATAAGAGTAAGGAACAAATGAAGTTGAGAAGTGCTTCTCTTGAAAAGGAGATAGAGGAGATTCAGAAGAAGATTTCTTCGCTTCAAAACAGAGGTGAGGCAAGTGAACTTGCTCAACTAAACCAAAAAATAGAGGAACTTGACGGAAAAGTTAAACATGGTTTGCGTCATCTTCAGAAGCCTTTAATAAAACTTCGAAACCTCGCTCAAAGTGGTCAAATCGCAATTCCCTTGGAAGAAGCGAAGAAACTCGACGAATACTTGAGTGACCCATTTACTGCATTTGCAACTGAAGATGACGGTTATCTTTTATTGAAGAGCATCCTAAGAAAACTGGACGAAATGAGTAGTCAAGGGAAATTGAAATTAAAAATGAGTCGACTGAGAAAAGCCCAAGAACAAATAGACGCCGCTCTTCATAAAGACAATTTAATTCCTCTTCAGCAAAGTTGCAAAGAGACGTTTTCTCATAGACAACGACTTTTGGCATCCGCAGCCATAGCAACTTTTCAAAAAGAGACAGAGCAAGTTCAAGAAAACCTAAGGGAATTGCAGAAACAAAAAAATCTTGTAAATTCTAGAAATGCATTCTTGGAGACAGAGCAAAAGAAGACGCTTGAGAAGATAGAAAACCAAAAAACAGAGTTGGAAAAGCTAATTCTAAAACTGTCTAGCAAGAATGTTCACATCATTTTGAAATAACCAAATCTAGGTCTCTGTACTCGGTTGGGTCAAAATTTCTTCTTCATCTTCATCATCACCTAGAACGTTGTTTCCATGTTAGCTCATAACGTTAATGAAAAAAGGCTTCTTTAGATACTTCTAAGACAGTGTCAACTCTTCTTCTAAATATTTCAATATCAATTCCCTTGTCTTTGTAAACGCTTGTGAAGTGCGATTTCTCGGCTGCTTCAATTCTATTTCACAAATTTTCTTTACTCTTCCAGGTCTAGCTGTCATTACAACAATTCGGTCAGCCAAATAGACCGCTTCATCAACGTTGTGGGTTACAAAAACTGCCGTCTTCTTCTCCTGCTCCCATATCTTGCGTAACTCTTCTTGCATATGGTTCCTTGTTTGAGCGTCTAGAAAGGCGAAAGGCTCATCCATAAGTAGCACAGAAGGATTTGTCGCCAAAGCCCTTGCAATAGCCACTTTCTGCTTCATTCCCTCAGAAAGCTCATGCGGATAAGTCTGCCCAAACTCAGATAAACCTACTAAGCCAACGTATTTTTCGGCAATTCTTCTGCTTTCATCTTCTGCGATTC